>JACCDP010342775.1_pt1 | contig 146470 bp, 169 predicted proteins | sample 7445841 | NCBI WGS metagenome assembly JACCDP01 (sample SAMN15323441, study PRJNA562643) | freshwater metagenome | isolation source: river surface water | place: USA:Blue River Watershed | collected 2017-08-17
CAGTAGGTTCGATATAGCCTAATGGTAGGGCATCAGACTTTTTAATCTGGAGACTGTTGGTTCGATTCCAACTATCAATAACAAAAACGCAAAGACTGCCTCGGTCATATGTGAAAAGCATCTAATACTTGACACGCAAGTGAATCAAGTCCAACGTAGCTCGCAAGGTGAAATTGGTTTATGCTGGAAGTTTCGTAAGGGTTTAGCGACTCTGAATAGCTCGCAAGGTTAACGGGATAGATAGCGTAGAATAGCATATGGCGACAAGACTACTGCCTGTCTTTAAAAACGGCGATGCTGATAGCAGACATAGGTACCGCAAGGGCTTATGTGGATGTCGAGAGAAGGTATGCTCGCAAGGCGTACTATAATGCTCGAGGTGCTATTGGTTAAGATGTAATCTCAGTCTTAACACTATTCTAAAACACATTACCGAACAGTCAAATGGCGTAAGCCGATGAGTAGTGTGTTTCAGAATATAACTGTATTAGTTGTATTGTTTTGGAAAAACTCTGTGTTCACCAGGGTAATGCACTCTCACTTACAGCTCTGTCGGCCGGCACCTGTAACGAGTTGATGTCAGTGTATGTGGGTCATGCCTATATATGCGTAACGAAATTGGATCAAGCATCGACGGGTGCTCCATATAAGTTGACACAATAAAAGCAAACGACAATAGGGCTATTGTTGTCCATAACAAGACAATACAACTAATAAAGTTTATGCACCGTTGGATCAGTTGGAGTGATCGTCTGCCTGTCACGCAGAAGGCCACGGGTTCGAGTCCCGTACGGTGCGCCAAGATAAGTAGTATTATGCCCTGGTGGTGGAATGGTAGACACGCTGGTCTTAGAAGCCAGTGCCAAAAGCGTGAGAGTTCGAGTCTCTCCTGGGGCACCAAAGTTAGTATGCGGGGTTCGTATAGTGGTAATACCTGAGCCTTCCAAGCTCATGCGGAGAGTTCGATTCTCTTACCCCGCTCCAAGTTTTATTCCAGAGTAGCACAGCGGTAGTGCAGTTGACTGTTAATCAATTGGTCGTAGGTTCGATCCCTGCCTCTGGAGCCAATTATTGGGGGTGTAGCTCAGTTGGGAGAGCGCCTGTTTTGCAAGCAGGAGGCCATCGGTTCGATCCCGTTCACCTCCACCAATATATCGGAGTATAGCGCAGCCTGGCTAGCGCATCTGCTTTGGGAGCAGAGGGTCGTAGGTTCGAATCCTACTACTCCGACCATGATAGGAAGATTAGCTCAGCGGTAGAGCAGGGCCCTTACAAGGCCAAGGTCAAAGGTTCAATCCCTTTATCTTCCACCAAGTAGTATGCACCGTTCGTCTATCGGTTAGGACACCCGCCTTTCACGCAGGTAAGAGGAGTTCGATTCTCCTACGGTGTACCATTTATGCAGGATTAATTCAGTGGTAGAATGATAAATAAATGTATGAAACATTCTACCTATATTTGTAAAAACTGCGGAACAGAGTCTAAATGGTCTCATCAAAAGTTTAACATCTATTGTAGCAACACTTGTAAAGGTGAAGCACAGTTTAAAGAAACAATTGAAAGATTTAAGTTAGGCGAAGTAACTGAAAGAATTACTCTACGCAAAGTACTAACTGAAGTAAGAGGTTATAAATGTGAATGTTGCGGAATTACCGAACATAACAACAAACCTATTATACTTCAGGTAGACCATGTAGACGGAAACGCTGGCAATAATATGCCAAGCAATTTAAGATTAATATGTCCTAATTGTCATAGCCAAACTAAAAGTTACGGTGGCGGCAACAAAGGCAAAGGACGAAAGGCAAGAGGTCTTTCGTTAAGATAGTATATGCGGGTATGATGTAATGGTAACCTGAAACCTTGCCAAGGTTTATTCGCGAGTTCGATTCTCGCTACCCGCTCCAAATTGTAAGATACGGTTCGAACCCGATATCCTGCTCCAAGTTTACCAAATATTATTGACAAATTAGTTAATAAATGTATAATTGAAACATTAAAGGAACAACAAATGAATATTTCTCTTCGCAAGGCAAACGCATTACAAAACAGCATCAACGAAACTATCAAGGGTCTTGACTTTGATGTGGTAGTTAAAATTAACGAGTTTCAGGATGCTGAAGTAGAAATCAGCAAAGCGGCAACTGCCGTTAAAACTAACATCGCTCGCAGGGCAGATTTAGTTAACGCTCTTTACGAAATTCGTAAGAGTGTAAGCGGTGCTAACACACAAGTTGGTATCGACAACAGATTGGCAGATGTTGCCCATCTGGAAAAGCAAATCCAATTCTACAACGGATTGGTTGGTAATAAGGCTCGCGAAAGCGAAGTCGTTATCGCAGGTCGTTTAGAAAAACTCAAAAACGACAAGGGCGAAAGCCGTCGTAGCATTTATGGCTACAACGATACCGTGGACACCAGTGTGTTCACTAAGGAAGACCTAGATGGCTTCCGCAGAGAAGTAGTAAAGGCTAAAAAGTCTAAGCAAAAACTTCAGGACGAAATCTTGGAGTTAAACGTTCAAACTCAAATTACTTTGAGTGCAACAGCAGAAAAAACTCTTCAAGCAGAAGGACTGCTGTAACAGACCCCGGTTTACACTTTTACGTTATATAAAGTGGGCAGACACTCCATGCCATAAAGGAGTCGGGTGATTAGGATCTACCTTAGAGGCTCTAGATAAGAGCGACTCAGAAGAATCCTAGGTTGACGAATAGCCGGGCCAAACGACGGTTAACGTGGACAGGGTAACAACTCAGTCTAGGGCGGAAATGGGAGTCCGTGGCTAGACACTTTTAAAGAGTAGATTGACGAGATTTTAACACCCCGGCAAGGGTAACATTATCAAGTCGATTTGCCGATCGAGGGGCCTATAATTTCCCTTCAGTCTACTCCTTAAAATTTTGACGCGGTGTATGGAAGTGGTCATCCGTTCGGTCTCATAAGCCGAGAATCGCAGGTTCGAATCCTGCCACCGCAACCAAGTTTGGAGAAGGAAAAAGAGATGAGGATAGACGAGCTAAGGCTACATGCCTTAGTGTTTGATCTCTTATAAAGATCAAGCGAACAATTACTGGCAAAGACGCCTTGAAAACGTCTTCGTGCTTGTGTGAGCTGGTCCTATACTTAATCGACTTTGTGATTTGCTAACCAGACATATGCAGGCCTCTGTGCTTTGACACTTGTGGCTTGTTTAGAGGTTTTGAAACCCTCGATTTGCATATTGTCCAGTCTATTACTTACTTTTTTCTTTTCCTCCCTTTTTATTAGTAAGTAGTCAAGGTTCTATAAACATCCGTAAGGGACAATCAAGCCTCGGAAGGGCTTGTGCGTAGAAGTTATAAACTTTAATGTTTTAAGTCAATATGGATCCAGCGCCTGTACAAGGTGAGCAGATTGAGGCTTTAAGAATCCCATGTTAGGCTGGACTACAGAAGCAGTGAATGTACCACTGGGCGGCCACGGGTATTGTCCCAAACCAAAACTTCAGACACATTACTTACTAATAATCTGGTAACGTAGCATAATGGTCGTGCACCTCCTTCATACGGAGTCCGGTGTAGGTTCGAATCCTACCGTTACCACCAAAAACAATTATAATTAAGAATATGTCATATAACATTTTAAAACCGTTTGGACCTCCAATATATCAATCAGATATCGGAGAAGAATTTCTTAATTTCCTAAATTTAATAGCAAGCCAAAGCAAAGAAGAAAAAAGAAATGTTGGCGCTACTTTGGCTGGTAATATTTCTGAACAATATTCGGCTGTTTTAAAAGAAAATCAATCCATTGAATTTTTAGATAAAATCCGCAGACACGTTTTTAATGCTATTATTGAATTTGAAAAAAAATATAATACCAGCAACGAAGAATATATCTATTTGGATAAATTTCAATTTCATTTAGGCCCGGGAGCATGGATCAATTATCAGCACTCTGGAGAGTTTAATCCGTTGCATAATCATACAGGGCAACTGAGTGCCGTAATTTACATAGATGTGCCCGAATGTATTGCTGAAGAAAATCAATCAGCACTACAAACTAATGCGCCAAGTTCAGGAAAAATTTCTTGGGTCTACGGTAGCATCGACTATGCCACAGATTACCATTTTACCCATCAACCAAAAACTGGAGAAATATTTTTATTTCCTGCAGGTTTGCAACACATGGTTTATCCATTTAAATCCGATGTTGAAAGAATCAGCATGAGCTTTAATGTTTACGACATAAGAGCATAATATGACCAGTAAATGATAAATAGTTATATGCTAACATTAATAAGAGAACTAACTGATCCGTTGCTTGATTATATCAAGGACGATCCAGTACGCCCAGAAATTCCAAAAGAGTTCCGTGTTAGCGATAATAAATTTGTAGCAACAACTGTTGAAAACGAAAAGCCTCGAGCAATGGTCTGTGTAAGTTTACACGATTTTGTTCCAACAACTGTTGAAGATTTAACTAAAACCCCCGAAGAACCAAATACAGCAATTTTTTATACTATTTGGAGTTATGCGCCGGGTGCCGCAGCCGAACTATTATTCGGTGTAGTAGATCAAATCCAAAAAATGTTCCCCACAGTTACTCGGTTTGTAACACTTAGTCCAAAGACAGAAATGGCATACAAATTCCATATTAGAAATGGTGCCATAGTTTTACAAGAAAACGAAACTACTGTAAATTACGAATACCTCATATCCCATTGACATTTGTTTAAAAAGGTTATATACTTAGTATGTGACCGTGAGCAAACTGGCAGAGCTCCAGGACTGTTGTGAAACACTCCGTGGGTCGGGACTAGGCTATTGGCCGTCTTTGGGGGTTCGAATCCTCCCGGTCACACCAAATTCAATCTCGCTGTAGTTCAATGGATAGAACGATTCTCTCCTAAAGAATAAATCCAGGTTCGATTCCCGGTGGCGAGGCCAAATCAAAAAGGAGTATATGTATAAAGTAATATGGAAAGATGAAAGCGGTAGCAATTACGAAAGAGAGTTTGATAACCTACCGCCAGCAATGGATTGGGCAAAGACTCTAGCAGTATTTGTAACCATAAAGAGTAACCAATACGAAATCGTAGGTAAGTTTGGTGCAGATAGTATCAAAGACGGGAAGTGTCCAGATGGCGCCGACTATACTTGGATGAAAAGGAGAAGTCAATGAAACGTACGATTGAAATTAGAGCCGCAGAAGGCGGTGAGGATAGCAAGTTGTTTGTAAAGGACATGGCGCAAGCCTATATCAAGTTTGCACAAAGCAAGGGTTGAACTACCCGCCTGATAAATGAGTATCTTGGCGAAGTTCATATCTTTGTCGAGGGTACTGATTTATTCGGCTTAGAAAACGAGTGCGGAGGACATCGAATCCAGCGTGTCCCTCCAACTGAAAAGCGTGGCCGTGTTCATACTAGCACCGTTACTGTCGCCGTCATAGGCCGCGATGCAGAAATCGGATCTGTTACTATACCAAATAGTGATTTAAAAATTGAATGGTACAGCGGTACAGGTGCTGGAGGACAACATAGGAATAAACACCAAAATTCTTGTCGGATAACCCATATACCTACGGGCATAGTTGCTACTGCCCAAACAAGAAGTCGTCAAAATAGTTTGAATGCGGCTATGGAAGATATACAATTCCGTCTTGACAACGAAACCAAAAGACAGTATAATAGCAGTATAGCAAGTGATAGAAAGCAACAAGTTGGTTCAGGTATGCGCGGTGACAAAATCCGTACATACAGATTTCAAGACGATGTTGTTAAGGATCACTTAACGAATAAAACTGCCAGTGTGAAACGAGTTCTTGCTGGCAACTTTGATTTACTTTGGAGATAATTATGCCGTGGATTCAAAACGTGGCTCTGGCTGACATTCCAAAAAAGCATCATGTCGCTGTAGGCGAGAATTCCATGCTGATTCAAATTGTTGATCCTGCTATGGAGTTTCCTACTCCTGCACACAAATTCAAGGAAGTTCATCAGTTTGAGTTCTTGGATCTTGAAGTAAATGACCCTTGGGGCGAGGAATTTAAGGTTACTGACGAGCAGGCTGCTAAACTTGTGGCTCTATTACAACATGCTCTGGAAAAGCGTATGGATGTTATTGTTCATTGTGTCGCTGGAGTTTGCCGTAGTGGTGCAGTTTGTGAAGTTGGTGTTATGATGGGCTTTCGAGATACGGAAGCCTTCCGTAGCCCTAACTTGATGGTCAAGCACAAGATGATGCGAGTCTTAGGCTGGACCTACGATGAACAAGAACCGCACACCATCAACGGTGTGCCGTTCGAGTACGATGAACTAGGTAATAAGAAAATTTGGGTGCCTCCACAACGAGAAGGAGATATTTAATGTATCTAAACAGGCGAGACATTGAAAGAATACAAGATGTATTAGCAAAGTTTCCGGACGTTACTTCATTCGAAATTGAACAAGAAGGTGAGAACGGAATTGGTACTGTTTTGACTATGACTTTTGCTCAAGAAATAAATGGTCAAAGAGGCAGTTTCACTATAGAGATTTCTGGTGTAGAAGACTGGTAAATTTGTTGCGAAAATACAACAACAGCCCTGTAACCTTTTGGTTGACAGGGTTTTCTTTTGGTAGTATAATATAGACATAGTGAGGGAAAGAGCGAAATGGCAAATGTTAAAAAAGGTAACTTAACTGCTCCTCCACAATGGTGGAAGCATTTAAAAGATTGGAAGCGTGTCTTTTGGAAAAGTGAAAGACAAGCTCAAAAAAGAGATATTAAGGAAAGACAATGACTACTTGGGTAACAAGCGATTTGCACTTTGGGCACACGAACATTATGAAGTTCTGCCCACAGAGCAGAGCAAGATTTAAAAACGATGTAGACTATATGAACGAGCAAATGGTGTTGGAATGGAACGCTACTATTGCTCCAGAGGATACAGTTTACATTTTAGGAGATGTTGCATTCTTACCGTCTGACAAGGCTGTAAAGATTATGCGGCGGTTGAATGGAAGTAAGATTCTAATTGAAGGTAACCACGATCGTAAACTGTTAAACGATCCTGTGTTTCGTAGTTGTTTTACAGAGATACATCCGTACCTTTGCATTACATACGAAAAGACTCGTGTAGTGATGTTTCACTATCCTATAGCAGAGTGGGATCAGATGCACAGAGGTGCTGTTCACTTTCATGGTCACTTACATGGTGGCCAGAGTGGAATGGAGAAATATCGTTGTCGCGATATGGGAATGGATGCAACAGGAATGATTGCGGTCACTATGGAGCGAGCTATTGCTGATGCAATGACTGGTATGATTAAAGGTCATCACGATAAAGAAAGTTAAGGAGTATAACATGGACGTTGTAGAAAGAGCTAGAGTTTTTGCCACTGCGGCACATGCGGCTGTGGCTCAATTGCGTAAGTACACCGGCGAACCCTACATCGTTCATCCGGCAGAAGTTGTCAGCATCGTTAGAAGTGTTCCGCACACAGAAGCGATGTTGGCGGCAGCCTGGTTACATGACGTTGTAGAAGATACAGGTGTTACTTTAGAAACTGTTCGTGCAGAATTCGGTGACGAAGTTGCCACCTTAGTTGGATGGTTAACTGATGTTAGTCGTCCAGATCATGGCAACAGAGCCGCTCGCAAAGCAGTTGACAGAGCACACTCTGCGGCGGCTCCAGCCGAAGCACAAACAGTTAAGTTGGCTGACTTAATCTCCAACACTCGTAGTATCATGGCACACGATGAAAAGTTTGCCAAGACCTACTTAGAGGAAAAGAGATTATTGTTAGAAGTTATGACCAAAGGTGATGCTACGTTAATGGCTATCGCTAGAAAGAATGTGGGTGAATAAAATGCGTAATCGCTATGGTGACGAATATAGTTTTGAAAAGATCTCCGACAATGTTTACCGCATTGTTGGGGAGCTCAGTTACTGGCGCTGTGGTGGCAAAGAAGGACAAAACACTATTGACGAAAGTGATCTAGGGTTTGTTGATCCTAGCGGTGGTCCTTTTATTGCAGTAGGCAGTACAATCGAAGGTCGTAAGATTACTCGTATTAGTGCAGACGGAGAAACATTTTTGTTTGAGGTAGAATGATGTTTAAGGATGAATTGAAAGAGTATGTGGCTACATCGGGGCTAGTGAACATGAAGCCGGCTGGTGATAGTATCTATGTACTCAAGTACAAGAAGAAAGTCTTCTACGATAACCTGTGGAACGACTACATTGCCGAATGCCGTGGAAGTATTGTAGATGCCGACTTTAACCTAGTCGCGTATCCATTCACAAAGATCTATAACTACGGTATTGAAAAGGAAGCACCAGTGCTTGCTCTAGATACCCGTGTTATGGCACATCGTAAGATTAACGGCTTTATGGTTGCTTGTACTTGGTACAAGGGTGACGTTCTAGTGTCTACTACTGGTAGCACCGACAGCCCATACGTTACTATGGCCAAGGAAATGATGTTAACTCACATGTCCTGGGCCGATTGGCAAATAGCGTTTGCTAACGCAGAACTAGAAGGCATGACTGTTATGTTTGAGTGCGTTCATCCAGATGATCCACACATCATTCCAGAAAAGCCAGGTATGTATCTGCTAGGCTATCGTGAAAACTCGTGGCGTAGTCCAGTTGGAGCAAATGGTCTTATCCTACAAGATATGGCTGAACGTTTTAACTGTCATGTGCCAGAAGTCTATGCTACTACTGTGGGCAACTTAGTTGAAATGACTAAGAATGTTCGCCACGAAGGTTTTGTATTCTATACTGAAGATGGTGTGAGTGCTAAGATCAAGTCACCTTACTACTTGACTTCAAAGTGGGTTGCTCGCAATCCACGCACAGACAAGTTAGTGGACTTGAAGAATGACATCAAGCATAATCTAGACGAAGAATATTATCCGTTAGTCGATGCTATTCGTGCTAACATTGTTGAATATACTGCTATGGACGAGCAAGCTCGTCTAGCATGGGTAAGGGAGAAGTTAGCATGAAGATGTATATTTGTATCAAAGATGACACAGCAGTTGGAATGGCTATGAATGCCGCGGCTCATGCAGGACTGCTGTGTCATCTAAAATTTGAAAATGAGCCCGCATACAAAGAGTGGCTGGACAAGTCTTTTAAAAAAGTAACTTGTTCAGTTACTCCAGCAGAGTTTGCTATGCTTAAAGAACTTCCAAGAAGTTTTGTGGTAACCGAAAGTAGATTAAACAATGCAGAGTTAGCCGTTGTTCTTGCTCCAAGGCATGACAACGACTGGCCCGATTTTGTTAACCTGCTAAAACTTTGGAAATAAATTATGAAACTTTTCTTGGATACCGAGTTCAACGGATTCGGTGGTAAATTGATTTCAATGGCGCTGGTTCCCGAAAAGGAAGGAGCCAAAGAGTTTTACAAAGAACTCGAAATGAAGGATCAACTACACCCTTGGGTTAAGGAAAATGTTGCTCCGCATCTTATCATGGTGCCATGTTCGCGGTATGAATTTCAGCAAGCACTTGCAGAATACTTATGGGGGATCGGAGAATGTACTATTATTGCAGACTGGCCCGATGACATTAGATACTTTTGTGAGTCGTTAATTGTAGGCCCCGGTCAGATGATAGCGTTCATGCATAATGTAAAGTTTGAACTAGATTTGGGCATAGAATACGAATCCCAAGTGCCACACAACGCACTATATGATGCTAGAGCCATTAGAGACTTTTATATAAAGAGAGAACAAGGATTGACATCAAAGTAATTTGGTGTTATAATACTAAAATGAAAGATGAAAGCCACTTACCTGTAGCAGAACAGAGTCTAGTTTTTAGACTACGCAAGCGAGCAGAAATTCGTAGGCAAATTCCTAGTCGCAAAAGTGTACAGGAAGGTGCTAGAGATCGTATTGCTGATTTGCTAGAAGAAGCCGCAGACGAAATTGAAAGGTTGCAAAAATGCCAAAGTGTTATCAATTGATTGGGGTCCCCGGTGCAGGTAAGAGTACTTGGGTCGCTAATCAAGTATGGGCCCAAGACTGTGCCTACATCTCTACTGACGGATATGTAGAACGTTTTGCCCGCCGTATGGGCAAGACTTACAGTGAAGTTTTTGACCAAGTCATGCCACGTGCTATTCGTTTAATGATGCGGGCTGTCCGTAAGGCAGAACGTGAGGGCAAGGATGTGATTTGGGATCAAACTTCTACCACAGTCGCAAGCCGTCGACGTAAGTTTGCATCTTTGCCTACATACGATCACATCGCTGTGATTTTTGCAACACCAGAATGGGTCGAACTAAAGCGTAGATTGGATAGCCGTCCCGGTAAAACCATTCCACGTAAAATTGTCAAGGGTATGATTCATAACTTTGAACACCCCACCGAAGAAGAAGGTTTTAAGGAAATTTGGAGAACTTGACCAAACTTGTCATTTAAGTTATCTATTACTATTAAATAATAACACTAACAAGGAGATTAGAATGGCGGCAAAATCAACAAAAGCAGATCCGATGAAAACTAAAACAGGTAAAACAAGACTTGGTCCGTTAAGTCTTAAACAATTAACAGATCTTCTTGAAAAAGAATCTAAAGCAAAAAACAAAGGAAAAATCCGTAACAGAATTAAAGTTATGGAGAGCAGAGGTCATAAACTACCGGAGGTTGCAGAGTAATATGGCTGAGCACTGGAACGGCGGCACAGGCGGGAAAGGATCTAGACCCCGGCCATTTAGTGTATCCCAAGCAGAATTCGACAATCGTTGGGAAACTATTTTTGGCAAAAAGAAAAAAGAAGAAGAAAACATTCCAGTTTTAGAAAACGAAGAAATGTGGTCTAGTAGAGTCATTGATGAAGAAGGGAAAGGCACTGATGCTAACAGTCCTGATACTCCTTCAGATTAAACATTGGTACGTTGACTTTATAAGCCAAACTGCTGATCAAATAAAATTTAAAGGTGTTTACGGTAACCTAACGGGATTAGAACACTCGTTCTGGCACGGTGTTCTAACAACTGTCATTGTATGTTTTTTTGTTAATCCCTTTATGGCGCTGTTTATCGGTTTGGTTGACCTTGTCTTGCATTATCATATAGATTATGCTAAAATGCGATATGGGTGCAAAGATCCCTCTGATAAAAAATATTGGAGAGATTTTGGATTAGACCAATTAGCCCACCAACTAACTTATATTTTAATTGTGATAATGATAGGCATTTATGGCACAACACTTAATGGTTGATTTAGAAACACTTGATACTAAAACATCAGCAACAATTTTAACTTTGGGCGCAGTAAGATTTGATCCGTTTACTAGCGCACCAATGAAAGAACTATACCTTCGAGTATGCATCGACAGCCAGGATCCTCTAGGGTGTACCGTTAGCGAAGACACACTTAAATGGTGGAATCAACAGGACACCAACATCATGGAAGAAGCGTTTGATCCGAGAGATCGTATTCCAATCCATGAAGTAATTAATCAGTTTCATGCACTAGCATGGGGTTGCAGTCATTTTTGGAGTCACGGTGCTACATTTGACTTGATGATCTTGCAAAACATTTACGACAAATTAGGTCGTGCATACCCATGGAATTTCTGGGAAATGCGAGATACACGAACATTATTTGAACTTGCAGATCCTGATATGCCGCAAGATGCAAAACACAATGCGTTAGAAGATGCTAAACGACAAGCAATCGGAGTGAGAAATGTCTATAGAAAAATCGGATTTACCGGATACCAAGGCAGACGATAAAGTTTCCAAAAGTCCACAACGTCATACCTTTCAAAAAGAAGGATATATTAAACGTCAAACAGAAAGGGGAGAACCAATTAATGAGAATTATCTTGATCTGTTTGATAAAATTTTGGAAGATGCTAAACACAAGTTCGATAACCCCGAAAGTCGCAAAAATAATATGGAGTACGATCTCCTAACTACTGATTGGATTTTGGAAAAAGCTCGAAACAGCGAATCCTATTCTCAGAATTTATACGCGGCAATGTGTAATATGCGTTTTGTAAGAAAGGAAATATTTCCTTATTTACGTCAGGATCCTGACAAGGATTTATGGAGTGCAAGTTGGAGAAGTGCAGGCGGAATCGTAGCGGATATGCGTCAGGAGGGAGACTATATCGATTGGTACTGTTCAGGAATGGGTGGACTTAATCGAGAATACGAAGATGACGAAACTAATGAGCAGTGGCAAGCTCGTACAGGCTATGTTCCCGAAGGTGTCGTTACTGAAGAAATCGAAGCAGATTTATTGAAACTTGGATGGATTCCTGTACCTTGGGATGATGACTAAACTACACACTTTACCCGCTTAGGCGGGTATTTTTTTGGTTGGAGTTTCTATTATCAAACCTCGCTAAATATAGAATAAGCGAGGATTTCCCATGGCATATACACCATTAAATTTAGGCGACGGCATTAGTAGAGAGCCGCTTGGATCAGCCTTAAAGAAAATTGATACAATGATCAGTGAATTGTACACTACAATTCCTGAAGGTGATTTTTCAGCAGTTTCTCAAAACATTGTACCAGATGGCGATTTAACCTATAATTTAGGTAGTCCAAGTAACCGCTGGCATAGTTTATATGTAGGATCTGGATCTATTTATGTAGGCGATGCTGTAATATCTGCAACAACAAATGGACAAATTATATTACCCGGTGTTTACGAACCAACTGCTCATCAAGCAGTAGAAGTTTATTCCGAACCAGGTCCCGGACAAGAAAGAACATGGGGAGCCCCCGAAAATGCATTCTTAATTGATAATTTTACATTCCAAGCCTACAGTGGCGGATCGTTAGTACCGGCAGGCTGGGTGAGGGCGGAATATCTAGCAACATTAGATGAAGAAGGATATATCAGTGGTGCTATAGTTGTAGATGGTGGAAACGAATATTCAGAATTAGCCATCAATGGTGTAGTAGACGTTCCGGCTGTGTGTACTGACTTTATGTATGTACACACTCCAGAAAACACAGTACCAGATCCTCTAGATCCCTTTGTTTCCAGCGATTGGACTATTATACCATTTGCTGTTCGTTGTCAGGCAACTAACGTTAATTTAAGTTCAACTATTGGTCAGAACGTTAGTTATAACGATTTAACAGATTTGCCTGATCAAAGTTTAAACACAACTGACGAAGTAGAATTCGCAGACGTTACAACTCCTTCGATTACTAATAGCACTAACACTTGGTTGTTCGGTACAGACGGTGCTTTAGATTTTCCTACTAATTTAAAAATCTCTCCGTTAAATGCTTATGGTCCTATCAACGGAACAATGATGATTCAAGATGCTAATGAATCAGTACATATTGTAACTCCAGGCGATGATGCTCATCTATTGTTAGGATGGTCGTCTACTAATGGCCTTAAAACAGCAACTATTGGATTTAATGCCGATAGCGATTCTCTTGAAGGTGCAAAGATTACTACTGGTAACTATAGTGGGACTGTTCATGGATGGATATTTGGTACTGATGCAACATTAACTCTGCCGGCAGGCGGAACTATTGAGTTTGACAACGGCTCATTTGCTGTTGGAAGTTATACTAGAAATATCAACGATCCGTTTGCTATTAATGTAGCAGATACAGCAGGCGAGATTACACTCAACTGGGGAGTTAGTCATAGTTCTTATACTAATAAAATTAAATTAGATCAATACGGTGTAACACTAACAACTAATACTACTAATACTTTTGAATTTAGTACAGACGGTAGTGTAACATTACCGACTAACAGTTATATTAGATCTGATAAATCAACATTTGAACAAGGTATCGTTGGTTGGAAAGAGTTTTTAGCAGGTCCGACAATAGGTTGGGGACTGTATTCTCAAAACGACATTTACATCCAAACAGACAACGATATAACTAAGCCGACTTGGATTTTCAAGGAAAACGGAACTACTCAATTTCCAGCATTTACATTTCCAGCCACAGATGGTACAAATGGTCAGGTATTAACTACAAATGGTGCTGGAGTATTAAGTTGGACTTCTGTTTCAAGTGGCGGCACTGATATATCAACAGCCAGTATTAATGATCTTGCTGATGTAACTATAAGCGATCCTGTAGTCGGCCAAGTTTTAAAGTGGAACGGAACAGCATGGATCAACGACACTGACCTCATCGGAGAAGGTGGCGGTGGCGGAACTTTATCAACTAGAACAACAAGATCTGCCGCTACTAGCTCAATCGCCAATGATGCTAGTGCCAATATAACCGTATCTGGATTTAAATCTTATGCGTTGTTAAGTATCCAAACTAGTGCGGCTGCCTGGGTAACTGTTTATTCAACTACTGCGGCCAGAACAGCAGATGCTAGTCGAACTATTACAGACGATCCAACACCAGGCAGTGGCGTATTGGCCGAAGTAATTACATCCGGAGCACAAACACAGGTGTTTAGTCCTGGAGTATTTGGATACAATGACGAAGGAACTCCGACAACAGACATATATTTGAAAGTTGTTAATAAGAGCGGTTCAAGTGCCGCAATTACTGTAACTCTAAAACTATTACAATTGGAAGCATAATATGACTGTACCTATTCCTCATTTAGGAAATCCTGAAGATCAAAGTCTTAAAGAGTATATAGTAACTCTTAAAAATATGGAAGACTCTGAGCAGTTTTACAAAGACATGGAAACTCCTGGAGGAGATTTATATATTCCTAACAGAATAGTCGAGTGCAAAAATCGTAGGCCAATTAGTCGTAATACACACTATATGCTGTCCTACGATGAAGCCGTACAAGTAAGAAACGACCCTCGTGTCTTAACTGTAGAATTAAATCCTCGAGATCGCGGCATCGATATCGGCTGTGACGGATTTACACAGACTAGTTCCAACTTTGATAAACGTGTGGCCAGTGATGCAAACGACATCAATTGGGGCATTTTACGTCTTAATAGAAAAACCGATGTATCTAATTGGGGAGTTACCGGAACAGTTAATCAAACCGCAACGGTGATTATGGATGCTAGCGGAAAGAATGTTGATGTTGTTGTTATGGACGACGGTTGCCCTTTTCCAACAACATATGAGTTTTCTCAAAATCCAGACGGAACCGGATACAGTCGAATGGTTGAGTATAATTGGTTTCAACATAATCCTGTAGTAACAGGTGGTCCTGCTGGAAATTATAGTTACCCTTCAGAAAGATTACAAGAACACGGCGCACATACATCAGGAAACTGTGTAGGAAATACGCAAGGCTTTGCTAGAGATGCTAATGTCTATAACATAACATTCTACGATAGTATTGACTACGTCAGAGAGTTCCATAAAAATAAACCAATCAACCCATTGACTGGAGTTAAGAATCCAACTATTATGAACAATAGTTGGGGATATAGACTTAACGGTTGGTCAGAATCTGGTATTAGTCAAATATATTATAGAGGAACACTTTATACTAGACCGTCTACTGGTTGGACAACTGCACAATTAGATACATTTAGAATTCGTACTGGTGCGGCATTACCAACGCAAGACGCCGCAACTGATGCCGACATGATTGAAGCAATGAATGAAGGTATAATAATCGTAGCCAGTGCAGGTAATAGTTACTGGTACGTCGATGTACCCGGTGGTCCAGACTATGATAACTATCTAGTTTATAATGGACAATCATATTATTTTCATAGAGGAAGTAGCCCAGGAAGCGCCAACGGCGGTTCTGAAAATAATAAAATTATCTGTTCCGGCGCGATCGGTCAGCATAACGAGGCAACAGGGGCTAGTATCTATGCTTCTACAGGAATCGAAGTAGGAGACTATAAAGCAGAATTCAGTAATTACGGTCCTCGCATCGATGTTTACGCTCCAGGATCTGGTATACAGAGTATTTGGAACAGTGGTGCTAGTTTGTATGATGCAACTGCCGCTCAAGATCCCCGTGTTGCTACATTAAGTGGAACCGATTCTGTAAACAACAATTACAAAAAGTGTCCCGGAACAAGTATGAGTTGTCCTAACACTGTCGGTGTTCTTGCCTGCTATGCGGAGAAATATCCTCGAATGACACATGCCGATGCTCGAGCATTGATTGCCTCAGTTTCAACTGATACTGTATTGAGTACCAATGGTGGAACATTTGATGGTAAAGATGCTGGGTTTACATATAATCCAGATAGTTGTCGCAAGATGTTCTTCTTCCAAGGAAATAGACACCCTAGCCAAGAAACTGGCGGATACTATCCCACACCTTTCCCTACAGTTAATAACTGGTACAGACCTTCTAGTGGACAGGCCTATCCTAGAAAGAAAATACTAAACAGCAGAAACAGTCAAGCAACATTTAGCCTCAGCGTAGACGACAATACTGTATCTAACGGACAAACTGCTACAGTAACATTAACAACCTCAAACGTTCCAAATGGAACTCAAGTTCCATATATTATTACAGCAAGGCCAAATAGTTCAAGCCCAACTCTATCAACTACAGCGTTTTCTGGAGTGTATACATCTAGTGCTATTGTTACCGGTGTTACTTTAGACACAAGACCAAATACAGGAAATAGATTTGTCACTACAGGCGTGCCAAATGGTACTTCAAGTTCAATACCTAATTCTTTATTAGGTGCTGCCGCATTATCATCATCCACACCGGGTGTTCCTGGTGGATTATCTTTCACCGGCGGAGCAGACGATGGTTATTGGACTGTTCCATTACCTTTTAGTGTAACATTTTGTGGTACAACCTATAACACAATTTATGTCGGAACCAACACTTATATAACATTCGGCGGCGGGTCAACTGCTTACAGTCAATTAACTGGAACTAATCCTCCTTTTCCAAAAATCATGATTAGTTGTGCGGATAACAGTTGTCAACGAATTTATTATGGAGTAGAAGGAACTGCACCTAATCGAACATACAGAATACGTTGGGAAGGTACAGCATCAACCTCTGGAACACTTGGTAACCCAAATATGGTCTACGAAGCAGTCTTTTATGAAGCGACTAACAATCAGGTCGATATACATACTGGAGTAAATGCCCGTTGGACCACTAGTGCCAGCGGATCTGCATATCCGTTTTCAACCGCTGATATCAGCGTTCCGTTAACTGGAACTATCACTGTTAATAGTAATAGTGGAACCTTGCCTATTACCATGTTATCATCGACACCATTAGTTATGAATGTTAGATTGGGCATCTATCCTTCGCCAAATGTTAATATAACGGCAAATTAATTCTTGACAAGATAAAATTAATCCGTATAATAATAACTATGACTGAACCTAAAACATATAACTCATCAGAAATCTTTAAACCAATTCCCGACGATCCGGACAATGTCATGATGCAAATTCCTCCAGAAATTTGTGAAAAAATGGGATGGAAAGAAGGAACAACTCTTAATATAACCGTTGTTGATGGCCGAATGATCATCACCGAAGCAGTATGAGCAAAACCGATTTAATCGAAATGGAGGGATCCATTTCTGAAGTGTTGCCTGGAAATATGTTTAGGGTCACTTTAGAAAACGGACATATTCTTACTTGCTACACCAATGGCAGACTTCGCCAAAATAAAATCAAAATAATCATGGGCGATCGTGTACGCATCGAAATGAGCCCCTACGATCTATCTAAGGGTCGGATTACTTATAGACTTTGATTGACTTTCTTTTAGTTTGATGCTACAATACTTGTATTGTAAAACTTAGAAAGGTTTCAAATGGCATTCAAATTTAAGTACAAGGATGTGGTCCGTACACCAAATCCGATGGCCAATATTAACCCTCTTGCTCAACGAAAGAGTAAGATGGTCACTTTACAAGATCGGGTTGACTTACTTAATAAAAGTGCCGCCTGGAAGAAAACAATTAAAGCATGGAAAGATCAAGGGAAACAATTTGATCTTACACGTTTGCCAAAAGTCTCTATGGAGCCATTAGGTTCTCTTTGGATTGAAGAGTTAATTCAGAGGGCTCTCGATGAAAAGCACTGTGCTAATAAAATTGCCAATCCAGCAATATTTGATCCTGCATTACTACAAACTATCCAGTGTATTAAAACATCGAAAGGTCAGTTTATTAGTATAGACGGTCAACACACTGTATCTACTATTGCCGCATTAATTGATGCTGAGCTGATTCCTAACAATACTGACTGGCGTGAGTTTAAGTTTGCCTTTCAATATATCGAAACTGACAATTTAGCATTTGCTCGTCGTGCATTCGGTATCCTGAACGGCAAAGGTAAAAAGAAACAAAGCGGATATCAACAGTTACGCAATGAAGTTTTTATTGTTCGCATCGACAAGGACACTTCAGACGAAGACGAAGTAGAAGTCGAAAAGAAAGTAAAAATTGCCGAAACATATAATTGTTTTCCTGTAGAGGAAGATAGCGAGTTGTTAAAATATCCAGGTACATTTTCAAACATCGCTACATTTAAAACGTTAAGTAAGAACGAAATTAAAACTGCCTGCGAGTGGCATGACAAGTATTTTCATTACGAGGGTGTTCACGTTAGTTTATTCTTTATCTATCGAGACTTACATCGAGAATTTGAAAGTGCTAAACTGCCTATCACAGACAAACTCAAAGAAGAACTTGCCGCCCTTGTGCAGAACTTATTTGGCAATTTATCCCAATTCCAAGAATCGGTTACTGAAGCGCATCGCCGATGGCATGAAAAGCGTTACGGCTATAAAGGCAATTGGAATGATGATGCTTATGCCTGTTCTCTAATTCAACTATATCAAAAATTCGGTGGTAAAGAAAAAGTAGCACCAACACTATTAGATCGGTTTGATGATCTAATCGAATTCTTTGATGAAGATATCTTAGCATTGGCGGACTAATGTATTACTTGTATCTAATTAATTCTCTAGGGGGAAGAGTTGGATTTGGTATTGCACAGGATATCAAAGAGAGAAATAAACAATATTGTTCGCATGCCGGCGGTATTGTTAATATGCACGTATACGGAGGTCTCAGGGCTCATGCCAAAGCATTAGAGCGTACAATAAAAACTCAATATGTCGACAATATATGGCAAATTGAAGATTGGAAAACAGAATGGTTAAATGATTCTGTTTCAATGGATATACTAAAACAGTATGTCGATATGTTGATCAAAGAAAGGCATTTTAATTTAAAACTTTTAGTCAGTGACTATAATTTTTTACAAGGTGACTTAAATGGAAGTAATTGATATTAATGAACGCAATGAAAAGCGTCGGAAACAAAATATGCTGGATGTCATCGACGGCGTCCGTGCAATGATCGATTCTGGCGAAATTGAAGAGTTTGTGATGACTAGTATAGATAAAGACGGAGAAGTAAAGATACATGCTAGTTGTAAAGACCTAATAGGCGGTGTCGGGTTATTTGAAATTGGTAAAAATATTCTTATTCAACAGCAAACGATGATCGATTATGAGTGAAATGATTTCTGTAAATGATATGAAATGGCCTGCTGAAGATGCGCTGGCAATGGCATGTGCTATTTTTCGTACTAAAGGTTTTACAAGCACTAGCACACACGTCAGTTCCGATACTGATGGCGAACTAAGATGGACTAGCAAAGATCATTTATCTTATCAACTCGTTCCTGTGATTGCTTCAAAGGAATATCGATCATTAATTAAGGTTAATAAAGAAGATAATGACTTAGCCAAAGAAATTATTAAACATTATCGAAAGTTAAGTTTTGGTGTTCTTTCTGATTCTATATCAGAATATATGCAACGTGTTTTTAGCACAACACAGAATGCCGAGGTAACATTTAAAGACTTTGGAGTAGTTGCTAGTATACCATCGGTTTATAGTAAACAAATAATCAAACAACGTATCATAGAAGAAGCCAAATCAACAAAACAAGAACACATTGGTGTAGTTGGGAATTCTATAGAAATTAATATTAGATATATTAATGTTCGATATGTCCAAAAACTAGATTGTCATGCCCACGATGCAGTAACTGATACCGGACATTTGGTTAACTTTTTAAATAAACTGCCTTTGGGTAAAATTGGAGAAACTCAAAAAATTCGAGCTCGTGTAAAGGATCATGGTGTAAACTTTGATTCCAAAACAATCGAAACCAAATTGAATTATGTCAAACTAGTTGACAGAGAATTCGTTTGGCAGTAAAATATTATTATTGTTAGAAATTAGGAGATCATGTGAGCGACCCGTGCCAATATGTAATTACTACATTAGAAGATCATAACAGTCGTTTGGATAAAGAAGGTATTATCCTTGCACAAGCAGAACGAGGCAATAAGGAATTCTTCGAAGGCTGTCGTTTGGCGCTTGATCCGATGATTACTTTTGGACTTAAACAAATATCGGAGAAAACAAATGAAGACGGTGATGGCCTATCTTGGGCTGGTTTTATTAGTGTCGTTGAGCGTTTACGTGATCGTAAACTCACCGGCAACGTTGCCCGCAATGCCGTTGATACATTGATGAACACTGCGACTAAGTCGCAATGGAATGGCTGGTATCGTCGTATCCTTATCAAAGATCTACGCTGTGGTGTAAGCGATAAAACAATTAATAAAGTTGTAGAAAAGAGATGGCCAGAATATGCAGTACCTGTTTTTAGTTGCCAACTTGCTCACGATAGTGCTAATCATGAAAGCAAGGTATCAGGTAAAAAATATATTGAAGTTAAACTCGATGGCGTTCGAGTTCTTACTATTGTTCGCACAGACGGTCGCATTGATCAGTTTAGTCGTAATGGTAAAGAGTTGATAAACTTCGAACATATTAAGAATCAAATTAGTGAGATTGTAAAAAAGGATCCTCCTAAGTATGATCTTGTACTAGATGGCGAAGTTATGTCTAGCAGTTTCCAAGATCTAATGAAACAGGTTCATCGCAAATCAGATGTCGAAGCAAATGATGCTGTGCTTCATTTATTTGATATGTGCCCCTTGGATAAATTTCAAGAAGGAAAATGGGACAAGGATCAAGAAACTCGCAGTCTTTATCTTTACGAATGGCATAAAAAGCATCAAGAAAATCTGCCTAATGTTCGAGTTGTTGGTCACGAGCTTGTTGACTTAGACACAGAAGAAGGAAAAACTCGTTTTAAAGAAATCAATCAATTTGCCATCGACGGAGGTTATGAGGGCATTATGATTAAAGATCCTAAGGCTCCTTATGAATGTAAGAGAACTGCAAGTTGGCTTAAACTCAAACCGTTTATCGAAGTATCTTTAACTATTACGGCTGTAGAAGAAGGTACAGGTCGTAATGTAGGTAAACTCGGTGCTTTTGTCTGTGAGGGTATAGATGACAACAAGTCTATTATGGTCAATGTTGGATCAGGCTTTACGGACGACCAGCGAGAAAATTTTTGGCGTGACCGTAACGAAGTGGTTAATAAAATTGTTGAGATTCGAGCCGATGCTATTACACAAAATCAAGACGGTAGTTACTCTTTGCGTTTTCCGAGGTTTCTCCATTTCAGAGGCTTTAAAGATGGCGAGAAAATTTGAAATTAAACGTAGTATGAATAAAGATGTTATCTACGGTTCCTTGATGGAACTTAGTAGAAACGATAAAGTGTGGCGTGAAAGTTCAGTCAGTCCTGAATATAGTCATTTGACTGAAGACGGAAAAATTGCTATAATCCATGTAGTAGAAGAAATGTTCCGTGGATTACAACGAATACATCTCGACGAAATTAAAGAAGAAGCCAAGCGGCAAACTTTAGAAGGATTAAAATCGTGAGTAAATCAAAACATAAACCCTATCAATGGATCGACGGAGAAACCGCAGATCGAATCACCAGTCTTAATTTAAAAGACTATCGTGCTTATTTGAAAAAAGAATTACGTCAATGGAAGAAGAATCCTAAAACAGAATCAAATCCTAACGGATATTGGCTACATCCGGAAGATGTAGTGATCAATATGCGTACCATTGAAGCATTAGATTTAATTATTAGTCACTTTCCTGAAACGTCGGATGATATAAAATGAACGAAAATCAAGAATACGATATCTACTCTAAAAGAATGGAAGAGCAGTTTCCAGATATGTTTGCAGGACGGTATGGGGGATTTGCTGTTGGTCAAGGTTGGTGGCCTTTGGTTGAAACATTATGTAAAACTATTCAAGGGCATATTAAGAATAATAAAGACTGTCCACAGGTTATTGTAGAACAAGTTAAGGAAAAGTTTGGCGGTTTACGTTTTTATTATCAAGGCGGAGATGATTTTATCCACGGAGCAGTTTGGCTTGCGGAAAGTCTAAGTCTGCAAATCTGTGAAGAATGTGGAACACCTGGCGAGCGCAGAGGCGGAGGCTGGATACGTACACTGTGCAACAAACACGAAACACTACGTCAAGAAGAACTAAGACGTAGAGAAATGCAAAATTCTGGATTGGAGGAATAAAATGGCATGGCCCAATGGACCCGATGAAACAAATGAAATAGAGACTGTATCAGAGACTACCTCGTGGCGGGTTTCAACATATTATAAAAAATCCTGCGAAGAGCACGAGCTATGGGTTAAAGACGGTATGACTATTCGTCATAAAGTTGGCTGGCGCTGGGCTAGTTTTTTTGTAGAGACTAGTGACGATAATCCTCCGGAATTTGATTTTGATTATGTTCCCGGTGGTGACGGATCTAAAGACAGTGTCGATATGTATAACTGCTACGGTAACAATATCGAAAGTGTCGAGTTAGACGGAATGACCGACGGTTGCTGGGAAGAATATGATTGGCCAGAGGATATGGACGAAGAGGAGCAAGAGCGCCTACAAGAACTTATCGAAGAACACGGTATCTACGAAGCACTTGAAGAAATGGAAGGATGGACACTTGATGAGACTGAAGCATGGTGTTGGGGACCTATCTTAATCGAAGATGCAGACGGCAATCAAATTAAAATCGTTGTAGCCGACGATGATGGTAATTGTGTAGAGTACGAGGAAGAATAATGGAAAAACTCTATCGAATTACTCCCTTAGAAAAGAAATCAGTAGAATACTTCGTAGATGTATTCGAGCGTATGCCTGATGGAAGAATTCGAGGATTTGACGTAACTGAAGTTTGGCGTTGGGGTCAAGCATTTCGTCCAGAGGATGAGCCCGTTTGGAGGTTCGAAACCGATCGTGTTCACTGTCGTCCAGAAATAGGTTGGGGTTGCGAACTCGACGATCTTATCTCAGTCTATGTACAATTCGGTTGTTGGGACATGGAAGGTAAAACCTACGACGACGGGTTTACTGAGGAAGAGAAAGAAGAAATTGAAGCCATACTTCGTGGCGAAAAAGAGGACGAGGATGGTCGTTGGGGCACTGCTTGGATTTATGATGGAGATCATAATTGGGAAATTGAAGACGATCACATAGCCATCATCGGCCCTGTCAAAATCGATTTAGTTGATGCCAACGGTTACGGCGATACTGCCGTGTTGGAGGAAAATGTTGAGCCGTACGACGAATGACAAGTGGCCGCAAGAAATGCCCACTTTTGAAATGTACGATAATCTAGAACCATTCGGAACTTATAAAAATCAATTTAATCTTGTCGGAGATAAAGTTATTGAGATTAAAAATGTCACCGTTTTTACTTTTACCGTCGGTGACGTAGAAGATCCAGATCTCTATGCCGGAGAACCATTATTTAAATGGCAGGAAAGTGAAATGGGCAAATGGGTACTGGAACATGCTGTAGAAGTTCCAGTTTGGAATCGTATTGTTGATCCAACATCTCTATCATATCGATATATTATTCGTGCCAAACTCAAAGCACCAGACTTAACTTTTTTCTATCTCAAGTGGCAACATCTAATTGACAAACCAATTAGGTGATGTTATAATTGTATTATGAAAATTACACTAGTATCCGACCTCCATTTAGAATTCTCAGACTGCTTCGATATTAAAAACGAAGGTAATGCTGATGTCTTGATTCTATCCGGTGACATCATGATCGCAGAAGATCTGCACGACCATCCTTATGTTCCTAGCATTTACGAATACGGTTCGTTTGCTGAACTAGGTCGTAAACAGAAGCGTGTACAGACATTCCGTGACTTCTTAAAGCGTATGAGCAACCTGTTTCCACATGTTGTCTACGTTGCAGGTAACCACGAATTCTACCACGGTAAGTGGGTCAAAGGTATCCAGTACCTCAGAGACGAGTGTGCTCAATTTCCTAATGTCCATTTCTTAGAGCGTGATTCAGTTAAGATCGACGACGTGACATTTGTCGGCGGTACTCTGTGGACTAACATGAACAAAGGTGATCCGCTGACACTTCATGCTGTTCGCGATATGATGAACGACTTCCGCATTATCAAGAATGATGCTAAAGGCTACACTAACCTGAAACCTGCAGATACTGTGATCCGGCATCGTGAAACACTCGAGTATATTCGTAGTGTTGTTGCAGAACGTCACGATGAAAAGTTTGTTGTAGTAGGGCATCACAGTCCTAGTCATCAAAGTATTCATCCGCAGTATGCCCACGAGAGTCTAATGAATGGTGCATATCACAGCGATCTAAGTGAGTTTATTCTAGATCATCCGCAGATTAAACTGTGGACACATGGACACACTCATCACTGTTTTAATTATGTTATAGGTGAAACTCGAGTGGTATGTAATCCTCGAGGTTACCAAAACGATGGTTACAGCGAGGACACTGGCTGGAACCCAAACATTATTTTGGAAGTATAAAAATGAAAATTGGTCTTAGTTACAGTAGATGCGTTCGAGACATCGTCGATGGTGTTGTGGATATTAATGATGTTCTAGTATTAATTACTCGAACAGATTTTAATCCCAACGTAGATATCGAATGGCAAAGCATTTGGGAGGGATACGGCGGAGGTCAGCACCTTGGCTCTATATGGAGTAATCCCGAGTGGGCAGGTTACGATGATGAAGCAAAGTTTCGAGAAGTATCTGTAGAACTTTACAACTCGGGTAAAATGCACCAGCCAAGACAGTTCGGCGCACATCCTAGTCGACGTCCAGAGATTTGGTTAGAAACTGTATTGCCTAGTAGCGAGCTTGAAAAGAATCCTGTAGCCAAGGCAGCATGGGAAAAGTTTCAAACAGTTGCAGGACTGACTAATGTAGAATTAGACAAGGAGTATAAATGATTAAAGGAATAAACAGCAGTGGCAGATATATCACAGTAAGTGGCGGCACACCAAATAATCCTTATATTAGTCCCGGCTCGAGCGGCGCTGGAATGGTTCGTTGGAATCCTAATATGAATTGTATGGAAGTCAATGATGGTAACTCTTGGAAAACTTTAGATATGAATTACGCTACGGTAGAGCTTACTCCAGAAACCGAAAGTCTACTAGAGTGGGCTAGACAGGAAAGAAATAAACAACGAAGCAGAGAACATGCTGTGGCTAACAATCCTGCATTGAAAAAGGCTTATGAAGCAATCAAACGGGCTGAAGAAAATTTCGATCTATTAGAAACGATTGCCAAAGAACACGATAACGATCACGGCGAAGTAATGGCAGAAAGTTCAGGACCATGAGTAATATTAAAGTAAGATACGATACAACCTGCGAAGTTATTCAGGAAAATACAGGTAAGCGAGTTCAAGCAGAAGTAATGGCATTTAACGAAGGAAGAAACTTAACTGTCGTTTTGAACAAGAGTGTTAAACTTCTAATGAACTGGAATGGACGAGTCTACGAAGGTCGTATGGCTGGAATGGATTTTATTAGTAACGGCCCAAAAGGTCATGCATATACCGAAGGTCGATAATGAATACTATTACTAAAAATACGTTTGATGAATTACTCAAAGATTTTGAGTTTCAAACATATTTAGATGACAAAGAAAAAACTTGGGACGAAGATCCTCTAGTACTAGCAGTATCGTTGAAAGATCTATCATCTAAAAATGATCGCTTTTATAGTCTAAGTAATTCTGAAGTTAAGGAACATGTTTCAGATATCCATAGACAGGAAGCAGAAATAATTAGAAAATATTATACTAAAAAATTCTTTTGGACTAGTCTAACTGATAGTAGATCATTGAGTCCATTTAGAACTAGGCTATGCTATCTTTTAGAAAGCCGAACTCGTACTACAAAGGATAAGGATGAAGGTATATATTACAAATTACCTTGGTTCTATGAAGAAGATATGGTATACGAAGACTTTAAAAAAACTTTAATCACAACAGATTTACCAAAAATTGATTTCAAAGTTCAACCTGTGGCTAAGATGCTAACGTTTATTAAAACAACCACAGGATGGCAGGCTAAACGCAAAGTAGATCACTTTTGGTTCAAAGACAGCGATAACTATCTACATGGTATTGTTGTTGCTCGAGATAATCCACTGTTAGAACTGTTTCGAGGTATTCTTGATGAAAATCCCAACTGTACATTTATTACACGGATTAGTCAAGACAGGATCGATCAAATGTATTATTATAAACTTCATAATTTTAAATTAGTAAAGGAAAAACATGCCTAACTTGGTACCAATGGTTGTAGAATCAACTAACAAAGGCGAACGTGCCTATGACATTTACTCACGCCTGTTAAAAGATCGTGTTGTTATGTTAGACACAGACGTTAACGAACACAGTGCCAGCGTTATTGTGGCACAATTATTATTCCTTGAAAGCGAAAATAGCGAAAAGGATATCAGTCTGTTTATTAACAGCCCAGGTGGACTAGTTACAGCAGGATTAGCAATCTACGACACTATGCAGTTTATCAAGCCAGATGTTGCCACATACGTTATCGGACAAGCGGCAAGTATGGGTAGTTTTCTAGCACAGGCGGGTGCGCCAGGTAAGCGTTTTGTATTACCTGAAAGCCGTACAATGATTCACCGTGTTAGTTCAGGCACCCCTGGTACACGTGGTAGTGTTCATGTGCAGGAACTACAGTTTGAAGATGCAAAACGTACCTATGAAGAAAGTCAGCGTATCAACAAGCGTCTAACCGAACTGTATGTCAGACACAATACCAAAGGTAAGAGTTACGACGAATTGTTTAGCGACATGAAGTTTGACACTTTCCTATCTGCAGAGCAGGCAGTAGAGTATGGTCTTGCAGACAAGGTAATTGCCAAGAGACCATGACATACGTCGACCATCAAGGACTGTTTGAAAAATATAACTTTGGTTCTGTTATTACAAAGCAAGATCAAGAAAATGCTATCGAGCAAATTACAAGTATAATTAACTCAGGCCAATATTTTAAAAACAGTCCAAAGTATCAAACTCAAGTAAATTTATTTGGAATTAAAGATCCGTTATGGATGAAATTTCGAATGAGTTTTATTTTTAGTGTTTTCATGTATCTAAATCGAGAAGTTCCCATTAGTCAATTAATGGCATGGAGTTTTATGACTAATAATGAAGTAGAGGAAGATCGTGAAAAACTTTGGCATACACACCATTACACTGAAAATAAAACAACTATTTCGGGGATATGGTATTTAAAAATACCCGAAGATGCTGATCGAGCAACATCCGGAACAGAATTTGCTCCCAATGGTGTTGAATCTAAAGATCGATTAGTTTTAGAGCCTGTAGAGAACCATTGGCTAATATATCCCGGTAAGGTATATCATAGACCCATGCCTCCACAGAGTAAAAATTACAGATATGTTTTAGCCGCAGACTTGGAGTTTTAAATGACAGAAATTAAAGATTTAGCAGAGTTTCAAAGTGACTGGTATGCAACTGCTTCCGAAGAAGAACGTGTTACATTTCGTGAATGGTTATTGGGCGTATTAAAAATGCACAACTCTGTTGAGGTTACTTTTAAAAAAACAGACGGAACTATTCGTGAAATGAAGTGTACTTTAAAGGAAGGAATCATTCCTGTTGTAGAAAATCCAAAAACTTCAGATACACTGTGTACTGTCTGGGACACCGAAGTTAATGCTTGGCGCAGTTTTAAATTTGAAAATATTACCCAAATTAATTTTGCGTTAGAATGAAAGCCAATTTTCGGACAGACCAAAAAGATGGATTTTGGACTGTTGATATATTCTACATATCTAGTACCGAACAAGGAGATTTATTTTCAGAATGGGGCGGTTTTGAAGAGCCATTTGACGAAAATACCTACCAAAAAATGTCAGAATGGTGCTACAAGACATTTAAGACTTACATTTGGCCCAGGCGTGCTCGAAGAATGAGTTACACACAATTTTGGTTTAAAAATAAAAAAGATATGGACTGGTTCATTCTGCATTGGAGCGGGATTGACATTTTGATTAATTGACTATATAATAACTATATTGAAACTTAAGGAGCAACTAAATGGCCAAAACTGCAACCAAAACCCGTGTTACTAAAAAACAAGTTCTTGCACATCGTACTCGTGCAGTAAAAGATACTAGTCCAATTTGGGAAGGTTGCGAAACGTGGGATGCTGATCGTTTTCATAAGCATTTCCGAAACGCTATGGATTACTATCGTTTGGAGACGGATGGTAAGTTTGCTAAACCGGCAGTGATTAAATGGATGGAAACTGTAGATTTTGCCAAAGAAGATATTACTGCTATCAAAAAAATCAAAGATAGTCGTATTAGTGGTACCATGGGTGCTGTTGCAAGTTGCTTGCTTCGAGGGATGACTCCTCAACGTGCTGACTTTAACAACGGCAGAGACACTGCTGAATGGTTGCGTAAGGCCATCGTCGAAGCAACGGAGCAAGGAAAGTACGACATCGACGAAGAAGAAAAGAAAGAGATCAAAGCGGCTGGTCCGGTAATTACTATTCAAGAACGTGTTCGTGAAGCAACTTTTGCCATGACTGAAGAACTCGAAGATGCATTCGAATCTTGGCAGTTAGATCCGGAAAACTTTGATCCCAAGGCATTTAAAGTTCTTAACTTGCTTAAAGGAAAACAAGTTAAAGCCGCACATGCCCGTATCATTAAAGATTTTTATGGTCGAGATTTGGCTGAACTACTTGAACTATCTAGCGGTAATGCAGACGAACAACTCAAAGAAGGTTACAGCCACCGCAGTAAAAAAGAAATTCGTAAACTGATCGAGTTCCTACAAGAAATTGATTCTGCTTGTAATATGCTGATGCAAGAGGCCAAAGTTAATCGCAAGCCTCGAGCTAAAAAGACAGTGAGTGCAGATAAACTTGTTGCTAAACTCAAATTTAAGAAAACAGATGATGCTCTTAAATTGGTGTCTATCAATCCAACTGACATTATTGGTAGCAAAGAACTTTGGGTTTATAACACTAAGAGTCGCAAACTAGGCAAATATGTTGCAGGTGAATTTACCGAATTAAGCGTTAAAGGAACAAGCATCGTGGGATTTGACGAGATTAAATCTGTAATGAAAACTGTACGCAAGCCTGAAGAAAAACTCAAAGAGTTTAAGGCTGCGGGTAAAGTTCAGTTGAGAAAATTCTTAGAAGACATTAATGCAACCGAAGCACGTATGAATGGTCGCATTAATGAAGAAATTATTTTACTTAAAGTTAATTAAGCATTAACTGATTTAATCACAGCAAAACGTAACTGTATGGCTTCTGCAAGAGCGCCGGCAGTTACGTTTCTCACATATACAGTAGCAGAACTAGCGTTGGCTGTTGCTGTTATGTTATAAGACCCCAATGCTCCAATAGCAACATGCTGAACTACGACCAAATCAGTTGCGGCAACAGTTGTATTATTCAATGTGAACTGTACTGTGGTATTTGCGGCTAAACTTGCACCATTCATTGTAATTAATCCGGTGCACTCGTTAATGGTCACTGCGTCTGTTTTGGCTGTTGCTTGACTGCCTGTTCCGCCCGCACCCGTGGCATAACCAATACCGCCTGTACCTGATGTAAGAACTGCTGTAGTTAATGTACCGACGCTAGTAATACTTGTGCTACCTGCTGTAGGTGACGCACCGATAGTATTATATGAAACTGTAATGGCAGACGATCCATTAAATGTTGTACCAGATGCAGAACCGGCACCGCCATTATTAAATGTAATCGAGTTTGTAGTATTAGCAGTGACCGTTGCACTACCACCGAGACTAATTGACGATCCGTTAACTGTTATTGAGCTATTGGCCAAATTGGCATTGGTAATTCCTGCGGATCCGCTGAGGTTAGTGTTAGTTAGTCCTGAAATTGTATTGTTGGCTGCGGCTATGGTTTTATTTGTCAGTGTCTGACTAAATGCGGCAAATACAAAAGTATCATCTGCTCCTAACAATGGCAATGTGATAGTCCTATCTGCGGCGAGCTCACTTACAGCAAAAATATATCTATTATTTGAACTAGTATCATTAATTCTTGGCAATGTTAACGTTTTATTAGTTAACGTTTGTGTACCAGTTAATGTTGCTACAGTCGAATCGATAGCAATAGTAACTGCGCTTGATCCATTAAAACTCGTTCCACTTAATCCAGTTCCAATAGTTAACGCATTTGTCGTTGTTGCACTTACAGTAATATCGGCTGATCCGTTAAAGGATACTCCGTTGATATTTCTTGCTGTCTGCAAAGTAGTAGCAGTTGAAGCATTTCCAGTAAGTGCCGCAGTGATTGTTCCTGCACTAAAATTACCGCTGGCATCACGGAATACAATAGTTTCTGCTGTGTTAACCGATGTAGCATTTGAACTAACGGTGAATGTTGCTCCCTCAGAGTTAGCACTTCCGCTTAAACCATTTCCGCTAACGGCTCCTTGAGCAACATATACACCTGTAGTATCGGTTCCGAGTGCAACTTTATCAGATCCTACAGTAAGAGCCACGCTAGTTAAATCTGCGCTACCATCGATAGTAAATGAGCCAGTTACATCACCTGTAAATGTAACTGTACGGGCAGTATGCCATTTGCTGGCTGTCTCTGCCTGTAAATTTGTGACCATTGTTGTGCTAGCCACAGTTAACGGTGCTGTTCCTGTTGTCTGTGTGCTCTGTAGTGTTGTGGCTTTTACATAACCCCCAACGTTAGCGTTTTCAAATACCGCAAGTCCCCCAGCAGTTAATTTTAATGCTCCAGTGGATGTATTACTACTGCCTGTAGCATTGCTGATTGTAATAGCATTTGTAGAGCTTGCTCCGCGGCCTGTAACATTTTCGAGTGTTGATGTTACTGCTAGATCAATATTATCTGAAGGAATTGGTGTTCCGGTGATACTAGTAATCGTTAATATTGCACCTAATCCATCTACAGATCCTACAGTAATTGTAGCATCGTTAGCAGGACTCAAACCGCCTGGCCAATTTGTTCCATAGACTGTTACAGTATTTCCTACAACATATCCAGATCCCGGACTAGAAACACTAGCAACATAGGTGTTATTGATGATTGAAATATTAAAAATTGCACCTAAACCTGGGCCATTAGTTGCGTCTTGTGCAAAAGTAGAAGGTGTAGTAGTTAAATCTTGATAGGTTACAGTTAGCTCAGTATGCGTTCCGTTGGTTAATAAAGCCGCAGATATATCTTCTATTTGCTCTTGACTAAATGGTAATGTTGGACTGCTAGAACCTATTGTAATTTGATTAGTGCCGGTTCTAGTAATTAAAATTGAACTTAATGGATCTGGTATTAACTCGATATCGCTAGACTCTGCACCCAGATCTCTTTCTAAACGCAACTTTGTTGTGCCTAAGGGTACATAGGTTTGATAGTCTGGACCGTGGATCGTGATCGTATCTGTTGTTTGTCCGGGTGTAGCAGTTGAACTATCTTCGATGCTAAATGCAATATTTTGCCCTGCAACGATCGTAGCAGTATCTGTTACACTATCTGCTTCAATCTCTGTATCTACAGTAATTGCGTTAGGAATAGTTGTTGTACTTTCGCTGGGTCTAAAGCGAATTTTTCTAAAAAAATCGTAAAAGGCTGCTGGCATTTAGAATTGTTCCTGTTGTTATCAATATTTATGCTATATCGGATTCTATATAAATACTACACTATGAGTACAAATATTGATAAAATCCTTCAAGATCTCGGCGAAGCACTGAAATCAATGTCAACCGGAGGCACCTTATCTAAGGGTATCCGTGACACTGCTTCACGCGAACAAATGATTGTTTCAGACAAAGGCGTCCAAGTTGGTGTTCTAACTGCTGATAGAGTTAGCGGAAACATCAACGTAGAAGGCGTGTTAGGTGCTGGAAAAATTGTTGCAGCCGGAACTAGCGAATTTGCTAATTTAAAAGTAAACGGTAAATTAGAAGCCGAAACGTTGTTAGTAAAGAATGTCTTGTCTGAACAAACATTAGAAAGTTTTACTAAATCTATTGCGTTTGCTTCGAGACATTATTCAGATTTAGATGGGAAAGGTCTTCAATGGGACAGCCCAGAATTAAGTTATCAATTTGTATTCAAAACAGAACCAAGAAGAATTTTTAGTACAGAAACAATAGATTTGTATCGCGGTGCAAAATATCAAATCGAGGGCATTGATGTTCTTGAAAAAACAAAATTAGGTAGTTCTGTAAAAGACAGTAGTTTAAGAACAGTAGGCCCATTAGAATCTCTACGTGTTACAGGTCCAGTAAACCTCGGTGATACAGTATTTGTAAATGCCCTAGGCAGATTGGGGGTGAATACTGACCAGCCAAATGCTGTTATCAGTGCTGTAGATAATAACGTTGAAGTTTTATTAGGTGTTAACGAAGATGGTGTAGGTTTTGTTGGCACATGGGGTAACGGAGGATTTAGTATCGTAACCGATGATACTAGAAGAATTACCGTTAACGGAAATACTACAGAGTTTGGAAATCCTACATCTAAAAATTCAGTCGTAAAAATATACGGAACACTAGAAGTTGACAATGTTATTTCCGATACTAGAATCGAAAGAACTACTCCTATCGAGTTTTTAGCAACTAAAGATACTTCAATCTTTGGTAAAGGTATGATCTGGAAGGGCGAAGGAATGACCCGCCAACTTGTTATGGCGCCGAATCCGGATAGATTATATTCTTCAGAAACTATCGACATTGGTATTAATAAAGAATACTGGATTGATAGAAAAATGGTTCTAAGCAGAACCGATCTAGGTCCTACTGTTGTAAATTCAAGTCTTACTAGACTAGGAACATTAACCAGTTTAGATGTAGCAGGAAATGTAAATTTATCAAATAGCATTGCAATCGAAAATAACGTTGTAACTGTAAACAATTCTGTAACAATCAAAGATGGTTCTGGAATTTTAACTCTTTCAAGTAGCGGAATTACTGCGGATAAGTTTTCCATTGGTTCTGATTTAGAGATCGATTCCAACAGCGGAATACAAATCGGTAACAAAGATAAAACAAATCGCAACGTTAATGTCTATGGTAAACTCAGCGTTAATATCACTAATCCACAACCAGATGCAGTATTCAGTGTTGACGGACCAATGGTCATTAATGGAAAACGTTTTGTACACGGTACCGGTATTCCAACAGAAAAATCTTGGAACAAGGGTGATATCGTTTGGAACAGCAATCCAGTAGAAACTAGTTACGTGGGTTGGGTCTGTGTGATGAGCGGTACTCCTGGTACATGGAGACCATTTGGTTATATCGGCGGTAAATGATATCTGTATTCGGAAATGGCGAATCCAGGAAACCTATAGATTTAAATCAACTTTCCGGAATTAAAATAGGCTGTAATGCCATACATAGAGATTTTTATGTTGACCATTTGATCTGCGTAGATCGAAGAATGGTTCAAGAAGCGTTAGACTGGAAATTTCAAGGAAAAATCTACACAAGAAAAGATTGGTTACACTTTTTTAAAAATACACCGATCTACACTGTTCCTGAATTACCATACCAAGGAACTACAAGACCAGACGAACCGTTTCAATGGGGTAGTGGTCCGTATGCTGTTTTGTTAGCCGCTGTTCTAGACGACCAAATAAATTTATTTGGTTTTGACTTGCACAGTCCTACACCATTTGTTAATAACATCTATAAAGATACAAAACATTACGACGCTGGTACAAAATCTGCTGTCGATCCTAGATTCTGGGTATATCAGATTTCAAAAGTCTTCCAATGCTTTCCTGATAAGTACTTTACAGTTTATAATATTACTAATTGGAAATTACCAAAAAGTTGGCAATTGGACAATGTTAAACTTAAAACACTTGACAATATAGAATAAAATCTGTAAACTGTGTCAATAGTGGTCTAAGGCGTTCATCCCACTCTAAATATTCTGCATGTCATCAAACTTGCTCATTTATAAAGGAGACTAGAGATGGCAAAATATCTTTCAACAAAAACTTACGGTAACGACAGAGGTCTGAGTTGCTGTTTTAGACAATGGCGTAGTACACATAGTCACTGCTCGTTGTTACATGGATACTCAATTGGTATCAAATTGATCTTTGAATCAGAAACACTAGACGACCGAAACTGGGTTATGGACTTTGGCGGTCTCAAAGCATTTAAAGAGTGGGCCGAATATATGTTTGATCATACGCTCTGTATTGCTGAGGACGATCCTCATCGTGCTATGTTTGAGAAAATGGCTGAATTAGGTTTACAAGATCAAGGAGGTGTATGCGACATTCGAATTGTAGAAGGCGTAGGCTGTGAAAAGTTTGCAGAATTAGCCTATAAAGAAATGTCCACAATCCTACATATTTTTAAAACAGGCAAGGAATATTATTGTCCCAACGGAGAGGTCTTTAAGGCTAGATATCCCGTAGGACAAGGTGTGAGATTAAAATCTGTAGAAGTATTTGAACACGCAGGCAATTCAGCAGTCTATGAGGGCGATGCGTAAGGCTTGGAGAGTATGGGCCAAGGCCCTGGGTGAAAAAGCAGGTGCTACCAAGCAAGAAGCAGATATGGTAGCACTTGTTCGTACTGTTATTGTACTAACTTATATAATAACCAACATATTCATTGTAGCAGGTGTAATAAGGCACTGGTAATGTTGAACGTCATCAGTTTAAAACACGGCACAAAATACGGGTCCGAATATGTAAACAAACTTTACAATATGGTTTCAAGGAACTTAACTGTTCCTTTTGACTTCTACTGTTTTACTGAAGATCCTACAAATTTAAATCCTAAAATAAAAATAAAAACTCTGCCTAGAGGACTATTTACGGGCTGGTGGTGGAAACCTTATATCTTTAAACAAGGACACTTTCCCGATGGGGATTTAAATTTGTTCTTTGATCTAGATATGGTTATTGCAGGTAATATAGATAAATTAGTGTCATACCTACCCGGAGAGTTTGTTGGTTTAGAAGATGTTGGCAGAGTATTTAGGCGTGTTCCTCCAAAATTAGGTAGTGCTGTGCTAAGGTGGCCAAGTAATCACTATTCTAATATCTGGGAAAAATTAGAAAAAGATCCTACCTTAGTTAAAAAGTTTCATGGGGATCAAGATTGGATTTGGCATCTTTATAAAAATCAGATCAAATTTTTTCCAGAAACGTGGATACAAAGTTATAAATGGGAAATTAGAGATCGTTCAGAATTGGAAAGGCAGGGCGGAAAATATGTATTCAAAACGATTCGGAACCCTGATATCAATCCAGACTGTTCAGTAATAGCATTTCATGGAACTCCAAATCCCGAAGATGTACAAGACCCAGTTATTGTTGACAACTGGCAATAGTTCTAGTATAATAATACTATGACTAAACGAATTGGCTTTGCCTGTAAATGGATCGATAGGCCCGATCAAGTAGACGGTATTAAACCCAAAGACGACTGTAAACAGTTTAATACAGGTTCAACAACTGTGGCTTGGCTTAATCGCCAATCACAAAATGTTGCTGAAGAAAAATTATGGGATTTGATGAAGGGTAATATCGAATCGGTTCGAAAACTTGTTTCCAAAGTCGGAGAACAAAATCCACATCTTAGAATGGTTCGTATATCCAGCGACGTTTTGCCTGTCTATACTGAGTCTACCTGGAGTTACTTTTGGCGATTGCCGGATGTAAGAGAATATGCCGAACGACATTTTGCCGAAGTTGGTAAGATTGCTCGTGACAAAAATGTACGTCTTAGTTTCCACCCTGGTCAGTTTACTGTCTTGGCTAGCGATAATCCAGATATTGTAAATAGAAGTATTGAGGAGTTTGAATATCATGCAGATATGGCCCGTTGGATGGGGTACGGTCGACAATTTCAGGACTTTAAAATCAACGTCCACATTGCGGGTCGAGCCGGTCCTGCCGGTATCAAAGTCGCACTTGGGCGTCTCTCACCAGAAGCGAGAAACTGTATTACTATCGAAAACGACGAAATATCCTGGGGAATCGACGCTAGTCTCGAACTATGTAACGATCTCGCTTTGGTGCTAGATATACATCATCATTGGATACACTCTGGAGAATACATTGACCCTAAAGACGATCGCGTTAAAAGGATTATTGATAGTTGGCGCGGTGTTCGTCCTGTTATCCATTACAGTGTTAGCCGTGAAGATGTACTTGTCGATCATGATATTACCGATCGCCCAAAGTTGGAGTCTTTGTTAGAGTCTGGACACAAGAAAGCAAAACTCAGAGCACATTCGAACTTTTATTGGAATAAAAATTGTAACGAATGGGCACTGAGTTTCTGGGACCAATGCGACATTATGTGCGAATCTAAAGCAAAAAATCTTGCTAGTTTTGCACTATACGAGCAGGCTATTATTTCTTAGATTGCTTAGGTGCTTTTTTAGCAGTCGATTTAGCCGGCGCTTTTTTGGCTGCTGGCTTTTTCTTGGCTGGTTTTTCTGCAGGAACAATTGATTCAATTACTGCCTGTGTAGCCTGTTCTGCTACAGGTGTAGGTGCTTCAACTTTATAAGGTACTTCTACCTTAGTTTCTTCTGCTTTACCGCCAAATAGTTTTTTTAATAATGACAACATTATAGTGCCCTCCATGAGCAGATATTTATAATTTGCTTATATCATCTAGGCTAGAAACAGTCTTATCCCATATAATTTTACGTTCTGCACCTTTCTTTTGTGCAAACTGTTTAGGATTACAGTTAGAACAGCAATGAAAATAATTATTGTTCAATCTATTTGGATCCATCCTTCCTTTGTCTCTCTTAAAGACTTCCCCGCAGTTATCACAACGTAGAACAACTACACTCTTTTTACGATCGTAGGTATGTTCTGTTCCTAGTTTACTAGTACGAACATATTTTGTTTTTTCTGTTTCAATTCCCATAAACATTAGTTATTTACATTAAGGTTATAAAAATATCTGCTAAATATTGGATATAAAGTCTTTTTGGAGTATCCTAATGGCACGTAAAATAGTCGACATCGGCGTATCAGGTAATGACGGAACTGGTGATAGTATCCGCGAAGCATTTAGAAAAACGAACGAAAACTTTCAAGAATTATATGCTGTTTTCGGACAAGGTGGATTTTTAAAATTTACCGATCTAAGCGATACTCCAGACACGCTAGTTGGACAAGGTAATAAGATTCCGGTTGTTAATTCAATCGGAACTTCGATCGTTTTTAAAGATCTGTTTAGTCCTGACGGGACTATTAGTTTTGATTATTCCGAATCAGAAACATTTGATCTAGTTTCTGTTTCAAGGGCCAGCGGAATAGCAACTATTACTGTTAGTGCCGCACATAATTTAGTTCCCGGTCAAAGAATTTCTGTTACCTCTACTGACAATACATCATTCAATGTAACATCTGCACTGCTGTTATCTGGAACAACAGGATCTACATTAGTTTATAATAATGCAGGATCTACGTTAACCACTAGTGCGGCTGCAGGAACAGTATCTAGTTTTGGCTCTATAAAAATCGATACCTTAAGTTCGAAAGTCGAGGACGACCCTTTACCAAAATTACAATACTCACTAGACGCTAGAAATCAATTAATCGGCGGACTGCGTAGCCCCATTAGTAATACAGATTTTCAAAATGCTGTTAATAGTTTTAATACACAGCACGGAACTCTATATAGTACCGACAGTTTTGCTATTAACAAAGGCTATGCCGATGCAAAATATGTAAACATCACCGGTGATACGATGTCCGGACACTTAAATGTACCGGCAAATGCAACAGGAAATCAAGCACCTCGTGCCGCTGAAGTAGTATTAAAAACCGGCGGGGACATGACCGGTGTTTTAAATCTAGCAGATCATCCTGGAGAACTTGCCGGAGCAGGAACACCTAACGGTACAGACGATCTACAAGCGGCAACAAAATATTATGTAGATAGTTCTAGTTACTCTAGCAGATATAATTTATATGTAACCACACAAGGCGATGACAGCCAAGCACGTACTCCAAGGGGTAAAGAAGGCCGTGATAGATCTTATGCTTACGCTAGTATTAATAAGGCCTGCCAAAAAGCCGAAGAATTATTAGATGCGGCACCATGGGAAACTGGTCCTTATCGTCAATTAATTGCCTACGGTGACGGTAGTGCCTTTTCAGAAGTTACACAAATTACCGCAGGTGCCGCTGGCACTACTCGAGTATACTTTACTAATAATGGCGGTAGCCGTGTTGATCAAGGTAAGTTACCTAAACCAGATATCGTTTCTGGTAAATTAGTTGTTGGTCGAACCAGTGGAGCACAAGGATTTATCTATCAGTACTACGGTGCTGACGGAACAAGCTCAATTGGAGAAGACTACTTTGATCTTCAAGATGTCATCGGTGAATTTGTTCCCGGTGAGAATTTAGAATTTGACCAAGCAGTTAAAAATATTCAAATTAGTATTATTGTCGAATCAGGAATTTACTTTGAAGACTACCCAATCCGACTTCCTGCAAACACTGCCATTGTCGGTGACGAATTACGTAGAACTATTATTCGACCAGCAGACAGACCAAGTCGCAGTCCTTGGGTAGATATTTGGTTCCGCAGAGATAAAACTTTTGACGGACTAGATTTAGTATCAACAGAATATGGTTATCATTACTTAACAGATCCTAGTGATCCATTGAGCGAGCCAAAAAATAACAGAGACATTGACGTATTCCTATGTAATGACGCTGTCATTATTCGTCAGATTACCTGTCAAGGCCACGGCGGCTTTATGATGGTGCTTGATCCTGAAGGTCAAATACTTTCTAAGTCAGCGTACATACAGCAGGCAGGTTCTTTTTCAGGATCTCTAAACAAACAAAGATTTGCTGGCGGACAGTACGTTGACGGATTTGCTGGTAATGTACCTTTAAAAATCAAAGAAAAATTAACTGATACAGAATTCTTAGTTACAGGTTCCGAACGTGCTCCAACTACACCATGTTCGTTTGTTGTTGATGGCGACACATTCAAAGTCGAAGCATATACAGACGACGGTACTGGTTTCGGTGGTGCTAGACAACTTATCAAACGAAATATCGAATTCATTAAAGCAGAAGTTATTGGATATATTAACACAGAACTAAGTCCACCATTCCAGTTTAACAGAACAAAGTGTGCTAGAGATATCGGATTAATTGTCGATGCATTAGGTTACGACTTAGCACTAGGCACTAATTATAATGGTGTACGTGCAGGTGAAGCATACTATCGAGGAACACAATATAGTACGCTACCAGATCAAAAGGATGAATATTTAGATGCATTAATTTATACAAGAAGTTTGATTTCAGAAATATTAGCAGGAAACTCTATTGCTCAGACTAGGGCAGAAGCAAGTTTCGACGAAATCACAGACATTATCGACAATGGTGTTATTGCATCTGATCCGATCACATTTACTGACCCATCAGGAACTGCTACGTCTGTTATAAATTCTAAAAATTTATTATTGTCTAATGTCGAGTTTATTCGAGAAGAGGCAATTTCTTATATTGCAGAAGAATTTCCAGATTTCATCTTCGATGAGGACAAATATCGTAAAGACATTGAAACCATTATCAATTCTGTCGTCTATGATATACTTTACGAGGGAAATAGTGCCACAGTAGAAGTAGGTCGACAATATTATGACGATAACGGTAGTTTACAAATTCCAGGAGAAACTCTACAAACAACTGCCGCACTTTCATATGCTAGTGCTGTAGCACAATCGGTAGTTACAAATACTCCCGTACCGTTTCCAAGACAAAGTTCAGTAACACAAGTATTTGATCTTTTAAATCCAGGAAGTTCAGCAGAATCATCAATAATTCAAGATCTAATGAATGATATTAATACTATTATTCTTGGAGGACGAGAAGCCGCACCGGCAATAGTATATCCATCGTTTGCCGGTATTTCTGGATCATTAACGGACAGCAGATCACTATTGCTATCAAGAAAAGAAAGCATAAAATCAGACACATTGATTTATCTCGATCAAAGGTATAGTTATAATCAGGCAACATGCGCAAGAGACACAGGATATATCTGCGAAGCGATTGCTCACGATATCTATTACGGCGGAAACTTAAAAACTGTACAGGCAGCTCTAGCGTATTTTAACGCCAGTGCTAGTTCTAAAATTGTCATCGATCAACAATTAACAAATACATTAGCGGCTATTAATTATATCGAAACGTTGATTGTAAACGTTATTAACAATGACGACCCTGTTGAAAGATATCAACAAGAAGTCTTACAATTTATTAATACCGATATAACTGACGGTTCTTTAGCAGAACCTAGAGTTGAAGAGTTATTTGACGAGTTCACTGAAATTTTAGGAAGTCCTCCAAACTCTAGAGATGCAAGAAAACTTTTAGTCGATAACAAAGAATTCATTCGTGCAGAAGTTATCAACTATATTAACAACAAATATGCAAGTTTTACGTACGATGAAGTAACTTGTCAGAGAGACGTCGGTTATGTTATCGATGCAATTGGCTATGACTTAATGTTTGGCAGTAACTTCCAAACTATAGTTTGTGCAAGAAGATATTACAGCGCGGCGGCCAGTGTTGCTATTGGTGTTCAAAAGGCTGCCACAATTGATGCCTTTGAATATCTAAGAGACGAGATGGTTGCATTAGTAAGCGGCGATGCTACTGCATCGGCTAGAATTACTAGCAACATGAATACCTTCTTAGATATGATTACTTTTGGTTTAGATCAAGAGCCGGCAGTGGTCAATCCTGATCCAACAGGTTATGATGTAAACTTTGAAAGAGCAAGAGACTTAATTGATGCTAATAGATCTTTTATCAAAGCAGAAATTATTCAATACATTACTAATAACTATGTCGGATTAAGTTATGATCCTGCTGTATATCTTACAAATATAGATTACATCCTAGATGCTCTTTATTATGATCTAACCTATGGCGGCAATTTACAGTCATTAATTGCCGGTTCGGCATATTATTCATATACTGATTTTCAATATACGAGTCCAGAAAAACCTGCAATATTGGCTGCTTATGGATACTTTAAAGATTTAGTCGAAGATATTGCTTTAGACATACCTGTGAGTGCTTTACAGGGATCAGTAAGTCAGGTAAGAGGAAGTCCAGGTAGCGTTATATCTAGTACAACTGCTGGATCAAGAATTGACGACATTATTACAATTATTGATTTAGGATTAGGATCAACACCTGCTACAATTAATCCAAGTACCGGATGGGTGAGCTCCGGATTAGTATCATCTAGAAATACTTTAAACAGCAACAAGGCAACGTTACAAACTGCGGTCACAACTTATATTAACAATAACTATACTAATACTTTAGTCTACGATGAGGAAATTTGTTCACGAGATGTTGGATTTATTGTTGCGGCTGTTTCAGCAGACCTTCTATACGGAGGAACATACTTAACAATACGTGCGGCTCAGCGTTATTATGTAGGAACTGCTAGTTCTCGAGTTGTTTTAGAACAACAACTATCTCAGACATTAGATTCATTCTCTTATGCTAAAGAAGTAGCACAGGCTGTATTAAATCAAGTTGCACCAACGTTAAATTATCAAGAACTTAATGGGGTTCCAACTGATGAGATTGTAAGTCAAATATTCAATGTTGATCTCAGCGGATCTGCTTTTGCAACACGAACAGGCGAATTATTTGACTTACTGAACGAAGTTATCACGGATCCCGAAGTCGATGTAACAACAGTGCTTGCTGGTGCTACTCCTATTGTTTATCCTACATACAGACTAGTACTATCTAATACTACTCCAGTAACCAATGAATTAGAATATGAAGTTACTGGTTATGTATCTAAAGCAGACTCTGGTGTAGGTGACGGATCATATGATGTTGTATTAACTATCGCCACTGCACCTGTTGCTCCTTTAACTAAAACACGTTATAGAGTGTTTGGTAACAGCAACGCCAACTATAATAACGATGCCGTAGAATGCGTATCATCAACAACTACGCAGATGACTCTGCGTTATCCTAGCGACCCTGGTACATGGGGAACTGGTTCAACAACTATCGAGTATGTAAAAGACTTTATGTTGTTAAGTGCTGGTAACACTAGTATGTGTTCCAACGACTTTACACAGATTAACGACTTAGGATATGGCCTAGTTGCTACAAACATTGGTCTGATTGAAACTGTATCTGTATTCTCATACTACTGCTGGACTGCTTACTATGCTAACAACGGTGGACAGATTCGTTCGTTGAACGGTTCTAACGCACACGGTGAATATGGTATCATTTCCGATGGTAGTGATCCGTTGGAGGTGCCTGATAGTGCTAACTTAGCAGATAACATGATGCAGGTGGCTCGTGTGTTCAAGCAAGACATTTATTCAACAGATAGTGCCCAAGACGACTTACAGGTTTATTTCTACCAACACGATTATGCACCATATAACGTTTCAGAAGTTGAAATCAATCATGGGTCTGGAGTTATCACAGAATTCGACGAAACATCTTTACTTGGTGGTAGTTTATATACCAACGGTACTTATATCAATGTACCGTTAACCGGCGGCACAGGATCTGGAGCATTAGCCAACATTGTTGTTAGTGGAAATGTTGTAGTTACAGTATCTCTAGTTAATGGAGGTATTAGATACACTGAAGGAGATTTACTAAGTGCTAATGCGGCAAGCATAGGCGGAACCGGTTCTGGATTCAGTATCGCAGTTCGAACAACTATCGGTAATGGAGTTGCTAGATATGAAGTTGCCAGTGTAACTGATGTTTCAAGTACTATTCCTTCAACTATAACTGGTACGCCAGTTAAGACTGGACCCACTGGTGGAAAGTATTATGTAACTTACACATTTAGTGCATTACCTTATACTCCAAGGCTCGATGTTTATACTGTCAGTGGTTCAACAACAACGGGCTTTAACGGTATACGTCAAGCAACTGCAAGCACTACAACTAGTGTTACATTAGAATATCCCAGTGACCCCGGAACATGGGCTGGCGGAGTAGCCAGTCTTTGGGGCCGAGGCAATATTTTAAGATTGAATATTAATACCGGCGGTAACAACGAAACTTCTGCCAATGGCTTGGCCACTGATCTTAGTCACGATCAGAAGATTATTATCCGCGGAAATCAAAACTTTAAGTTTTACGAAATCGATGATACCAATCCAGTTCGACCAAGTACTGCTTTAACATTTGTCGGAGATCCGGACCCCGATGCTATCGTATATCGAGTACTGGCTTACGGTAACAAAGGTCCGTTAAATGAAGACCTTGCACTTGATGAATCTATTTTAGGTTTTGATACTACATATGATTACATTAAACTCTTGGTTAATGCAGCCAATGTAGGAAATGTCGATCCGGAAGATGCTTTAAAAACTCTCGGTGCAACAGCAGGCGATACTAAAATTGCAATCGACCGTGTTAACGAAATTGATGTTGAAGATCGTTTAAACACAGGAGAAATGATTCTTGCCTGGGACGGTAAGATTCACAGAATTTTAAGTTACGTTGACCTAGGAGTTGGTCAGTATGGCGTTATCGAGATCGAGGATGTATCAGACAAATGTCTAAGCGGAACCACAGCAGAAGGTTTAAACAGTTCTGTCGATCCTAATGTTAACTTAGATATTTCAGAACCACCGACACTACGTGCAGGCCTTGCAAGCACAGAACCGGCAGAAATTATCGTTCGTATTAGTACATGTCGTGTTACAGGACATGACTTCTTAGATATCGGTACTGGTGGTTATAACGATACAAACTATCCTGCTAAGATTTACGGTGCTCCGAAAGAACCGAATCAAGCACGTGAAGTTACTGAAAGAGGAAGAGGTCGTTGCTTCTATGTAACCACAGACCAAGACGGTATCTTCCGTGTAGGTCGATTCTTTACAGTTGACCAAGGTACTGGTCGTGTAACATTTGCGGCTTCTATTGCGTTGAGTAACTTAGACGGTTTAGGATTTAAGCGTGGTGTTACAGTCAGTGAATTCTCAAACGATGACAGATTTACTGACGGTGCCAACGATGCATTACCGACTGAAGCGGCTGTTCAAGGTTATATTGATAGACGTCTCGGAATGGATCGTACTAATACTACCCTCGACAGCAGTCAACTTGTTGGTCCAGGATATCTAGATCGTGCAGGTATTTTAACATTTACTGGACCCGATCCATTAGACATGGGTGGATTTGCTATTGCAAACTTACAGACACCTGTTGCTGATACAGATGCCGCTAACAAACTCTATGTTAGAAATCAAGAATTAAGCGACGACAGAGTCGATACTAGTACTAGTCCAGCAAGAAGTGTTAACGATCTATTAATATATAACGGTGTTCGCTGGGTAAATGCTAACACATCAACAATAGGCGATATCGAAACAGCGTTAGACACAGGAACTAAAAATCTTGCGTTGAATATTAAGGCAGGTGCTATTCTCAACATCGATGTTAATGCTAGTGCGGCCATTGCTCAAAGTAAACTAGCAATGAATTCCGCAACTACTCGTGCTAATGCTACAGGAATTGTCCAGGCAGACTTAGGTCTGGCTAGTTTTAAAAATACCGAATTCAACTCAACTAATGGTTGGATTGATCTTAAAGATTCTACATCCACTGCAACAGGTATTAACAAAACTAAGATTCAATATATTGCCAATGACACATATCTAGGTAATAACACTGGAAGTGCTACATACCCCCGTGAAGTAACATCTGGACAGATTGTTACTAACGGTGATGGTATTAAGAATGCGTCATTTGCGCCCGGTAGTGTTGGATCAAATGGTCGAGTAATGGTATTAACCGGCATTGGTCCAAACACTTACAGCACAGTTAATATCAGTACATCTGGTCAAGCAAGCAGTATTGTACAGTCCGACGGTTCTGGCGTTGTAGACGTTGCTCAATTAGAGATTGACGGATACAAAACTTTAGATACCAGCGGTACTACTTTACAAATGTTCACTCCTGGTGCGGTAAACTTTTTATCCGCAGTAGGAGCAACAGCGGCTGCTACAACAATTACCACAGTTGGTACGTTAAGTGCAAACGCTATTACAACAGCAAGTACAACCACTTTTAGTCCGGCTAATGCTAACGTAACAATAAGCCCAACAGGAACTGGTACTATTACCATTGCTCCTGCTAGTATCGGTACTATTAACAACATGAACATCGGCGGTACTACAAGAGGTAGTGCGGCGTTCACAACACTGGCTGCTAATAATACAGTTACATTCACTGCTAACCAAGCAGTCACTGGTGCTGCCAACGGTACAGGTACTCTACAAGTTACTGGTGGTACGGGTATTAGCGGTGACTTGCGTGTTGGAGGAAGTATCTATGCAGGAACATCGTTTAGTGGTAATTTATCTAATACACTAACGATGAATACTTCTGGAACTGGATTAAGCGGTTCAACAACATTTAACAACTCCGGGGCAGCAACATTTACTGTTACAAGTAATGCTACTTCAGCGAATACTGCAAGTACTATTGTTGCTCGTGATGGATCAGGAAACTTCACCGCAGGAACAATAACTGCCACACTTAGTGGTACTGCTACGAGAGTTTCAAATAACTTAACATTAGCAGTATCTGGAACTGGATTGAGTGGTTCTGCAACGTTTAACGGTTCATCTGCAACAACATTTACTGTTACAAGTAATGCTACTTCAGCGAATACTGCAAGTACTATTGTTGCTCGTGACGCATCAGGAAACTTTTCTGCTGGTACTATGACTGGTAGAGCTACCAGTGCAAACTACGCTGACTTGGCTGAGAAATACATGGGAGATGCTGTTTACGAAACCGGAACAGTGGTTGTGTTTGGAGGTAGTGAAGAAATTACAGTTACTGATCAACATAACGATACTAGAGTTGCTGGTGTCATTTCTGAAAAACCAGCCCACTTAATGAATAATCAATTAGAGGGCGAGTTTGCTATGGTTGTTGGTTTAACTGGAAGATTACCATGTAAGGTACTTGGTAAAGTCAAGAAAGGTGATATTTTAGTAACTGCTGCCAAGAAAGGATTTGCGATTGTTAATAACGATCCTAAGCCAGGTACAATTATTGGTAAGAGTTTAGAAAACAAAGATGATTTAGGCGAAGGCTTAGTCGAAATTGTTGTTGGAAGATTCTAAGGAAAAACATTATGGCACTATATGACGATTTAGAAGAAATTAACTTAGGCAGTGTTGTCAACGACGGCACCGGTGATGACCTAAGAACTGCGTTTGAAAAGGTTAAAACAAACTTTGAGAGATTGTATAACTTTGGAAATGCTCCAACAACTGCTTCTAATATAGGTAGCACTGGCCTTGGAGTTTTTAAACAAAAAACAGATTCAAACTTTGAATTTAGAAAAATAGACGGTGTAGACGGAATAGTACTAACACTAGTAGGCGATGTTATTCAAGTTGCATTTAATCCTACAAGTGCCATTGATTTTAATGGGCAAAATATTATTAATATCGGCACTATCGAGGCAAACACTGTTGAAGCAGACATATCTGGTACTTTAACTGGTAATGTTGTAGGTTTAATAAGAAACGGCGGCACAGAACTGCAAAACCCATTCGTGGATGTTACAGTTTTAAATAGACAGGTAAATACATTTGACTATGGCGGCATTGAACCTACATATACCAATCCTATAGCATATTTGCTTAACGAAATTGGTACTGATATGGGCACATTTACAGAACCTAGCCCAATTAGCATAGACGCTGGATCCATAGCATAAGGAGAGAATAGAATGGCTTTGCAAATCCGTAGAGGAACGACCGCCGAGAGAACCGCAAGACGCTTCCTCGAAGGCGAATTAATTTATGACACAGTTCTACAACAAGTATTTGTGGGAGATAGTGTCGATGGAACAACCGGAACACTGGGAGGAAAGGCTGTTACGGCTTTCACTCAAGAAGATGCTCAAGATGCTATCAGAGATCTTTTTGCTGCCGGTTCGCACGGAAATATTAGTTTTTCATATAATGATGTTGGTAACAGTATCAGTGCTACTGTAAACTTATCTAACTATAATGGCACTATCACTGCTACTAGTTTTAAAGGTTCTGTATTCGGTGATGATTCTACTCTCTTAGTTGATGCGGCTAACGGCTTGATTCCGGCAGAAGTTGTAACTGGAACATTTACAGGATCAGTGATCGGTAATGTCACAGGCGATGTCAGCGGAAATGCCGGTACTGCAGATGTTGCAGATCGAGTAGCATTGACAGCAACCGATTCAACTGCAACTGAACATTTTATCACATTCTCCGAAGTTGCCACTGGAAACGAAATTGTAAGAACTGATACTAGTCTAACTTATAATCCTAGCACAAATACTTTAACCGCAGGAACATTCAGCGGAGCATTCAGCGGAACATTAACAGGGAATGTTGTTACAAGCAACATTGATTCTTCTGATTCTAGCGCCATTACAGTAGTTCCTTCAGTAAATTTCAACAGCAACATAACTGTAGAAAACATTCTTAATGCTCCAAATCTTAACGCTACAGGAAAAGCAGATTTTACTGTAACTGACGATACAGCGGCCGTTGTGTTTAGACCAACAGTTTTAAATTTAAAAGCCAATTGTTTTAATACTAGCTCTTCAGGCCCTGCAATCGATTTTAGAGTTGAGTCAGATTTAGACGGTCCGTTCTACAGCGGAAGAATAATTGGATTCCGTGATACTGGGGACAGTGGTACTCTTGAAATACGTATGTGGGATCCAACTCTTTCAGATGTTAGTACTATTGCAACATTTAACGCAGTAAATGGTACACAGTTCGAACAGATCGTTGCATTTAGCAATGGATTGAATATCGCCGAACAAAGTGTTTCATCATCAATTGGCAGTGACGGGGACGTTGCTGGTGACTTTAGGGTTGGTGACATTTCTGGCACAAAGTACATTTTCTACTGTGTAGCAGACTATGACGGTGTATCAGATATTTGGGTGAGAATGCCATTTATTGCAACTCCATGGTAATAATTTAATTCCCGGCACCGATAAATACAGTATCGGGGATTAAACAATGCTTAATATATGGAATCAACCATCTGGATATAGTTTTAACGCTTACAGCGAACGTCAAACCCAGATCATACCTCTGCCTATAATTCCGGGCTCTGATCTCACTAATCTTACATTCACAGTCATTTCGGGCAGTTTACCTGCTGGGTTGAGATTAGTATATGATAGTGATTTATCTACTTGGGTAATTAAAGGATCGCCCTTAGAAGTTTCTAGAAGCACAATATCTAAATTTGTAATAAGAGCTAAGAACACTCTAACTGAAGACATTTCCGATCGAACATTTTCTATAACAATCGAAGGAGCAGATGCTCCTGTTTGGATTACACCAGGTCAAGATCCCGATGTAGTAGTGTTTGATTTTAACATTGATCAAACTTATTCTGCCAATACAGTAATTAGACACACCGTTGACGGAAACAGTACCCTATACAAAACTACAACCACTGTAACAGGAGTCGTACCTCCAAACAGTAATTACTATCAATTATTCACTGAACCATCGGGATTACTACCTGTCGGGCCAGTTACTACTAGAAGTTTTTCTATTATTAGTGCTAAAAGATCTAGCAATCTTATAACAATAACTACATCAGTTCCTCACTCCTTTGTGTTTGGAAACAAAATAACAGTAGCCAGTAATTTAAATTCTATCAATGTCAGCAGTACTGAAGTGCTACAGCCTTTGCCCTTACCAGGAGAAAATTATAACGACTATGTGATTCGAACTTCAAACACCATCACATATAATAAACTAGGTGGAGATTTTCCTTCCCAGACGGTAACTGGTACTGTTACATTAATTAAAGATCCACTGACCTTTGTTCTCGATAATACTCCGGTTGATTTTCAGTTGCAGGCCACAGATTCCGATCTAAGTTCAGATGATAGTTTAGAATATTTCATTGCTGACGGCGATGGAGAATTGCCCCCAGGGTTAACTATGAGCGACAGCGGTCGCATTACTGGTATTATCGATCCAATACTTGCACTAGACATTACAGCAAGGACAGGATTTTATGACACTAATTTATATGATGCATTTGCCTACGATTTCGGAAAGCCTCCTAATATCGGAGAAGAAGATTTTCTAAATGTAGTAACTCCAAGAAAATTAAATCGAAACTATGAATTTATAGTTACTGTTAGCGATGGCGAAACTATATCTCGAAGAAAATTTAGGATATATGTCGTAGGCGATGACTTCTTAAGAGCCGACAACACTATTATGCAAATCGGCGATGGTGCATATACAGCAGACGCAACATATCTACGTTCACCAATATGGTTAAGTGCATCTAACCTTGGTCTAAGAAGGGCTAACAATTATGTAACTATTTTGCTAGACATTTTCGACCCAAATCCAGAAATTGGTCCTGTAAGATATGAACTAGCAGATTTCAACGACGATCTTTCCCCTAGTATTTTACCCGACGGTCTTTTCTTAGATCCCGACACTGCTGAAATATTTGGATTTTCGCCTTATCAGCCAGCGATCACTAAAGAATATAAATTTACCGTTAATGCAGTTAAATTTGACAAGGAAAATTTAACTGAAGCAGAAGTATCTATTGTAGTTGAAGCCGATGCGCCAGTAGGACAAAATTTTTTACGAATTCTACCTTTACCGGAAGAGGATGTCAGTCTTATTATCAATGACGTTATTCGAATCGGACCAAAAGTTTATACTATTAAAGAATACATTAGCAACACTGTTACCGGCGGCACCCTCTCTACATTAAGATTATCTGAAAATTTGGCTACTAATGTATTTGAAGGTTTAATTATTAGAAAAACATATAATGTTTCAACTGAAGATTTTTCTACTTCAGTGTCCCCTAAAACTTTTACTATTAGCATTTTAGGAGAAATAAATTCTGTTATTGAGTTCATTACCGACGAAAACTTAGGATCGATTAAGCCTAGTTTTCCAAGTAACATTTTTATAGAAGCAAAAACATCTGTGCCCAATGCAGTGTTAAAATATACGCTCGTTGATGGAACTTTGCCTGCAGGTCTAACACTAAAAGAATCCGGAATTATCGAAGGAAAAATCAATCAATTCCGTGCTAATTCTGTATCGGGTTTTACATTGTTCGATGGTGGTACAACTACATTCGACGGCGATAAATTAACTGTTGACCGAAGTTATAGATTTATGGTCAACGCACAAGATCAATTTAGATATAGTTCAATAAACAAAGAGTTTGTTATTACTGTTAGTGAAGGAACTCTTACTCTTTATAGTAACATCTATACAAAACCCCTACCTAAACGAGAAAAAAGAGAATTGTTTTATAGTTTTATCAACGACACAACGATCTTTACTCCGGATAAAATATATCGCCTAGGTGACCCAAGTTACGGTATTCAAACAGATTTAAAGATGTTAATTTATGCAGGAATCGAAAGCAAACAAATGTCGTCATACATTTCTGCATTGTCAAAAAATATTAAGCGTAAACGATATAGAATCGGCGATCTTAAAAAAGCCGTTGCTAAACAGCAAGGAACAGACACTGTTGTCTACGAAGTAATTTATTTAGAAATTTTAGACGAGTACGAAGTAGGAAATAAATCTGCACCTAGTCGTATTAAATTACGCAACGACATTTCCAGTCCATTAAAAATTAATCAAGCACGTCGAAATATCGTTGATGGTAAATTAGGTACATACAATCCGGGAACTGGGGCAGTTTCCTATGAAAACGGCTCGGCTGAAGAACGCCTTAATAGACAAGCAACAGATCGATTTAGTCCTAGTTCTACACCAATATCGATCGACACTGCAAATGTTTTCATCAGTGGAGACGATTTAGAATTTGTATATCCATCAAGTATTAAGAATACAAGAAAAAATTTATCAGAGGTCGGATTAACTGAAAACGAATTTTTACCTCTTTGGATGACTACGCCACAGGATAGAAGAACTGCGGCTACAGGATTTGTTAAAGCAGTACCGTTGTGCTATTGTAAGCCCGGTGAAGGGCAGTTTATCTACGATAATATCGTAAACAATGGTTTTGACTTTAGTCAGTTAGATTTTGAAATTGATCGTTTTATCATCGATTCCGATATAAACGATGTTCAAGAAAAATACTTGAAATTTTCAAATACACGTTACAACATATGATAAATATCAAATAAAGGATACCCAGTAAAATGCCATACCGCGAAACACAAATTGATGAAGCGTTCCCAGTTGCGGGCGTAGATAACGAAAGTCAGGGCTTTCGTGACAACTTTTCTGCTATTAAAGATACATTAATTCAAGCCAAAGATGATATACTAAATCTTCAAGAATCGAGATTAGATATTTCTAGCCCAACTACAGATTTAAGCGGAAATACTATCGAAAATGTAAACTTAAAAAATAGTAGTTTTGAATTCAATCCCGGTGGCAATGTTACCGCTAGTCAAAGCATAAACTACTCTGCCGGAAACTACCAAGTGTTTACTTGCGCTAAGGTAGGTCCAAGTTCCGGAGATCCTTTAGTGTTCACATTATCTAATTTTCCTGAATCCGGAACACTAGGTATCATCCGTGTTCATTTATACGGAAATGGATCCGAGCAATTCTTTAGTTTTGATAGTGAAGTTGCTGGAGACTTTTATGTTGACGATAACTGGCCTGGAACATTAAGTGTTACTAGTGCGTCATTACCGAAAATATTTGAATTTTGGTCTTACGATGGCGGCCAAAATGTATTTGGTAGATACCTTGGAAACTTTACTGCATTATGATACATCCTTTAGTTGAGAATTTGTCTCCTCTTAAAGATTCAGAAATTGAATCTAAGATACAAAGTCTTAGCCAAAAATATTTCATGTCTGGCAATAATCCAGCCGTCCAAAGTCAAATTGTTTTACTGCTGGACATGTATAAAGAAGAATTAGCCTCTAGACGTCGTAGACAATGGGAAGAACAATACCAAAAGAGAGACACAGATCTTGACAGTTTAATTAATATCAATTAAACTTACTAAATGAGACTCGATCGTTTAGGTATTCCTATTTTTTCATCCGATGATGTGTTTGATCTAATTTACCAAAATAAATTAGAAGAACTAAACACAATCTTAGCAGATCCCCAAGATTTAGAAATAAAAAAATTTAATATCAACTCCGACTCTTTAAAAATTAAAGAGTATGTTGATATTGATATCCAGCCGGATCAGTTTGATAGTGAGTTACAGGCAAACTGGTTTATGCCAGACGAATATAAAAATATGGACATCGAAGGATTTCTAGTTAATCAGTGTCCAAAAGAGAACTATCAAAGACTCATAGAAGAACTTCAAGAATTTAGGTCTAGAAATATGTTAGATTTACTTCGATGGCTCAAGTATTTTGTAGATACTTGTAAATCTAACAATATCGTTTGGGGCGTCGGTAGGGGATCTAGTGTAGCCAGTTATGTGCTGTTTTTGCTAGGAGTACATAAAATCGACAGTATCAAATATAATTTAGACTGGCAGGAATTCTTGAGATAAGTACATATATTAAGGAGGACATGAATCATGCCTATGAAACCAGCACCAAAAAAAGTTTACAGAACTGCCAACGGCAAAACTGTTGATATGGACTTGTTGCGTCAACGTAACGAATTAACTCCTGCTGTAGGAAATGCTAGAGTTAATGCTCGTGGAGACGAACTAGGGCCAGGTGGTAAAATTGTTCGCAAACGCGAAGATATTTTAAAAGACTTTTACGATCAATCTGAATTACCGCAAGGAAAGGAATAAAGATGTCTGCAATTAAGGGAAAAATCAGGCCCCTTCACGACAAAGTTATTGTAACTGATATGAACTTTGGAGAAACTAAGAGTAATGGAGGAATTGTTGTTCTTGGTGACGATGGAAAAGATCGAGGAATTCATCCTCGCTGGGCAAGAGTTTTTGCAGTGGGCCCAGAACATGACGAGGAGTACGGAGTCGGAGATTGGATACTTATAGAACACGGTCGATGGACTAGAGGTATCAAATATGAAACTGAATCAGGCGAAGAAATTACTATTCGCATGATCGACAATGAAGCAGTTATGATGTGGGACAACGAAGAACCTAAAGATTTTATTATTGGACATCTATGACAAATCCTTTTAGAGATCAAGAAAAATTTATGCGAGCCTGTGATCAAACAGTGGGCGAGCACAACGAAGAACAATATAAACTATACCTCAACTTAATGGAAGAGGAATGGAAAGAACTAAAACTAGCACTAGACAGCGGTGATCGTGTTGAACAGTTAGACGCACTGCTCGACTTTATCGTTGTCACAACAGGTGCTATCCATTCAGCCGGTTTCGACGGTGAAGGTGGCTGGAAAGAAGTTATGCGTACTAATTTTGCCAAGATTGATAAAGAAACAGGCAAGGTCCGTAAACGTGAAGATGGCAAGGTCCTCAAGCCCTTGGGCTGGACACCTCCAGAACTAGCACAGTTCGTTAAATAAAACCAAAGGGCTTGACAAGGCCCTTTTTCTTTGCTACAATCGTAGCATGCCTACACCCTTACGTGATGACTTAATGGTACAACAGCAGATCTCCAATTCATGGGAACACATGGTTGGAGTGATCATGCTTAACCAAACTGGACGAAAACCAGTAAAAACCGTATTACCTAAGTTTTTAGATATGTGGCCAACTCCCAATGAGTTTTTATCTGCGCATCACATGACTGTTAAAAAGGTAATACAACCGTTAGGCATGACAAATGTTAGATACAAGCGTCTTCGTCAGATGACTAAAGACTATTTAAATTGGGATGGTGTCGATGCTACTCAATTATACGGTATTGGCAAATATGGGTCAGATAGTTATGAAATATTTTTTAAACAAAACTACAGCGTAAATCCCACCGATAAAGAACTTTTAAGATATCTTAAAGAGGAAATATGGATGATTTAAAATTCACAACTGCCGGAGAGTATATGAAAGACCGTTGCAACTCTTGTGGTGAAAATATAAAAGAAAATGGCTACGGATGTGATTGGCGGCAAGGTCGTTGTCCGCACAGACATCCGATGTTTAACGAAATCGTTCTTGACAAATACAAGATGCGGTATTATAATTTAATGCAAACTATTAAAGGCTGGTTTAAATGAGAGAACTCTGGGTAGAAAAATATCGTCCAAAGACTGTAGAAGGTTATGTATTCAAGGACGAGACCTTAAAAGGTCAAATTTCAAAGTGGATCAAAGACAAGGCTATTCCACATTTATTGTTCAGCGGTAATGCTGGTACAGGTAAAACTACACTGGCAAAGGTTTTGCTTAACGAGATCGGTGTTGAAAGCACTGACATCCTTATTGCTAACGGTAGTAAAGAAGGTCGCAAAATTGAATGGGTAGATAAACTCATTGGCTTTTGTCAAACTATGCCATTTGGTGATTTTAAAGTTGTGCTAATTGACGAAGCAGACTACATGAACAAGGACTCTGTTCAGCCAGCACTTCGTAACTTAATGGAAGACTATAGTCAAAGTGTGAGATTTATCTTTACTTGTAACTATCCGCACAGGATCATTACTCCTGTAAAAAGTCGTTGTCAAGAAGTACATATTGAAAAAACTGATCTAACAGAATTCACTGCTCGTGTAGCAACAATTTTAGTTGAAGAGAACATCGAGTTTGATTTAGACACATTGGACACTTATGTCAAGGGAACCTATCCCGATTTACGTAAATGTATCAATAATGTTCAAATGAACAGTTTAACTGGAAAATTGGTTATTCCAGATTCTGTAGACAGCAGTGCCGACTATCGAGTTGAAATGGTCGATCTGTTTAAAAAAGGTAAAATACAAGAAGCACGTAAACTCTTGTGTAGTCAAGCCCGACCAGAGGAAATGGAGGAAATCTATCGATGGATGTACGATAACGTTTCTCTTTTCGGTGCTACTGAAGATATACAAGACAATGCCATCTTAATTATTAAACAGGGACTGTTAGATCATGTTGCAATGGCTGATCCAGAAATTAACCTAGCCGCAACACTGATTAGGCTGTCAAGACTGGGCTAATATGAAAATAAAGTTCATTAACCTTTACATGGATTGGGCTAAAAGAGTGGCAGAGTTAAGCCATGCTAAACGTCTACAAGTCGGAGCGGTAATAGTTAAAGAAGATACTGTGATTAGTTATGGGTACAATGGAATGCCGGCTGGTTGGGATAACAACTGCGAATATGAGGAAACTTATATTAGACAACCCGCCGCTGGCGATGAATATGAAATTGTTCACACTGGAAACTTAAAAACTAGGCCTGAAGTTTTACATGCTGAATCAAATGCTATTGCTAAACTAGCAAAATCATCTAACAGCGGTTTAGACGCAGAGATGTTTATTACACATGCTCCATGTATAGAGTGTGCAAAACTTATTTTTCAAAGCGGTATAAAAAAAGTATACTTCAATGAAAATTATAGAAGTGATGCCGGAATTAATTTTTTAAAACAATCCGGCATCGATGTTAAACAAATTGAGGACGTTTCTTGACGTCCTATTTAATCACCATAAACCGATAGCACCTCCTTAACTGCATCGTGTCGTTCGATATCTTTCATACCAAACTGCACAAGATCTAAATGTTCTAAATTTTTGTCTTGTAGTCTTTGGCAGAAGTCGATCAAACCGTTATCCTCCAATCTATCGGCTTGTCTTAGATCTCCTGTTACGACCATCTTAGAGCCTTCGCCTAGTCTCGTTAGCAACATCTTCATTTGATTTGGCGTAGCATTTTGCATTTCGTCTGCAATAATGTACGCATTCTTGAAGGTGCGACCTCTCATATATGCTAATGGACTAATTTCAATCACGCCCTCACGAATCATGCTCTCGATATCCCTAGCGTAATAGTACTCGGCTAGAACGTCAAAAATCGGTCTAGTCCATGGAGCCATTTTTTGCTCAAGGGTACCTGGGAGAAATCCGTGCTCTTCGTCTACAGAAACTGCTGGTCGAGTTACTACGATTTTATCTACCAACTTTTCTTTGAAAAGTTTTATACCGACTTGACACGCTAATAAAGTTTTGCCCGTGCCAGCGGGACCCAGTGCGAAAACTATGTTTTTCGCTGGATCAAGTAATTTGAATAGATATTCTTCTTGATGTCGATTTCGTGGTACAACATTAACTCGTTGTTTTTTCTGAGGAAGGGTTTGTGGGACTGTGTGTTGAAAGTGCTGAAACTCAATAACGTTTTCGTTATGGAAACGTTTTTTGGCTCTTTTTGTCGTCATTAACTGCTCTCCTTTTGAGCGTAGGACGTCATATTGCTACTCCTGTGTAGGACAATAGTGAGAGGTCCTACAAAAATATTTAACAATCTTAAGAAAAATAGAACTGATACTATATTAAAATTGTCTAGATAAATACTTCATCGAAGGATGACCTTAAAATGCGTGATATTTTAGATGTTATAGAAAACATTAGTACTATCTACAATAATAATAACAGCCTCGCTATCCTTAAAGATTTCGAGCGTGTGTTTGACGAGTTAGATATGTACGTATTTGAAAACTGGCAGGACGGAGAACTTATCGAAGGACCTGTCGTAGATAGACACTGGGTAAGTGCTAGTTTCATGTGGCCAAAGGCCCAAATGCCAAATCCCCAGGCTGCAAAAAGATTGTTAGAATACGGTTGCAGAGTAAAATATAAAAGAGATGTACTAGTTAAACCAAGAGAAATTAAAGAACCTGATGATATACGTCCAGGTACTAAATTAGGTAAACTCGACGAGCACGAGATTTGGATCGTTGAAGTTACCATGCCTAAAAAATTAATATTAGAAATATTCCGTGGTTATCAAAATCAAATTAAATCTGAATTAGAACCGGCTAATAATCAGAAGGCTGCAGAACTTGCTCCTCCACCAGCAGGAGAAGCAGTTGCAGGAGCAGAGCCCACAGCGGCTGCGGCGCCAGTTCCAGGAGGAGAAGCAAGTGCTCAACCAATCGCTTAACGAAGATAGTTTAAAAGCCAACGACCTAATACACTTAGTAGATCGTGTCTTTGAAGTTGATAACTATAAATCAAAAATGGGCGATGACGCCGATGTTGTTGTTTTGAGTTTTACTGTTGAAAGCAGATTACCCGCAGAAGATTTAGTTAGTTTTTTAGAAAAAGGATATACGTTTGTTTTAGATGCAGACATGAGCCCGGGCGAATTGGAAGATGGAAAGTATAGAGTATTCGTAGAACTACAAAGATCTAGCAAGGTATCAGAGCAAATTTCTGAAATGCTCTATGGAGTATCTAAATTAACCGGAATCGACGACTTTAAGTTTCGCTATCACAAGAGTTTCGATAGTTTAGATGCTAGTCAAGAAAAATTAGATGAAGTTATTCCTTCTAATCCTTTGCTCTACAAAGAAAAAATGCAGGAACAGGAACTAAATAGTTATGAACAGTTCTTCAACAATAGTATGTTAGAAAGTGTTCGCATGTCAGGCAACATTATCGAATTTAAAAAGGTATGGGCCGATCCTATTAAATTTAAATATCTCCAGTTTGGTAATAAGCAAGAAATTTTAGAAAGCATAGATGAAAAAATTTCGGTAGACTACACCGACATGGCTGAGATTATGTTTTTAACAAAGTACATTGGTAATTACAACATTACTAAACTTGGAAATAAATTTGTATTTGAAAATAAAAATCGTGTCATTGTTTTGGAGAAAATATAATGAGTTTTACTTTTGACTTTACTAAGAATCAATTATCAGAATTAATCAAAGGGAATCCCTATGTTGATCAATGGTACGATGCCATTTGTGAAATATGTCCCGAATATGAAATAACTACACCACAACGACTTGCTGCCTTTATTGCACAATGCGCACACGAAAGTGGCGGATTTAAATTCTTAAAAGAAAATTTAAACTATCGTGCAGAAAGTCTATTAAAAGTTTTTCCAAAATATTTTAAAACATTAGACGAAGCAAAAGCATATGAAAAACAACCAGCAAAAATCGCTAATAGAATTTATGGCAACCGCATGGGTAACGGACCAGAAGATTCCGGAGACGGGTTCCGCTACTGTGGTAGAGGTCTTATCCAACTTACCGGAAAAGACAATTACACATGGTTCGCCGCAAGTCTTGAGATCTCTGTTGAAGAAGCCGCGGAATATTTAGAAACATTCGAGGGTGCTGTCCAGTCAGCATGTTGGTTCTGGGAAACAAATAATCTAAACCAATGGGCTGATAAGGGCGACATCTTAACATTAACTAAGCGCATCAACGGTGGTACTATTGGGCTAGAAGATCGTATCAAGCATTACAATCACGCATTACATGTTTTAGGCGTACATTAATATGTGGATGTTATCGTTCGTACCGGACAGTTTCTTAATTTGGATAGTTAACGCTATTCTTATTAGCGGTGCGATCGGTACATTCTTTACTTTTTTTATATTGCACAGAGTAGTTCGTTGGTTTCCAGCGATTGCACCATATCATTTAATATTACAAATTGTCAGCATTGTTTTATTAATCGGTGGCGTTTATCTTAAAGGCGGCTATGGCGTCGAAATGGAGTGGAGAGAAAAACTACGCATTGCAGAAGAACGTGCTAGAAGTGCAGAAGAACAAGCAAAAAAAGTAAATGAAAAAATTGTAACCGTGTATAAAGATAGAGTAAAAGTAGTTAAAGAAAACGTCGTAGTGTATCAAGATAAAATTAAAGAAGTAGAAAAAATTATTAATAAAGAATGCAAGATAGCACCCGAGGTTATAGACATTCATAACAATGCGGCTAAACCACCAGCAGGGAGCAGTAAATGAAAAATTTAGTTTTACTAATCCCGGTATTAATGTTAACTGGCTGCTTGACAACAGCCCCCAAATTTCCCGAGATTCCAGCAGATATAGCACAGAGTTGTCCCGAACTTAGAGAAGCAGAAAAATCTCAGGAAATAAGCAAATTACTAGATACTGTAGTTCAAAACTACGGTACCTATTACGAATGCCGAGTTAAAATTGATGCTTTTATTGAGTGGCATAAACAGCAGAAAGAAATTTATAACAAAGCAGTTAAATAGTAGTATATTTTTTAAGCCTGAAAGGAGCGATGTAAAATGGCAACAGCAGAAGAATACGCAAAAATGAGTGACAGCGAAAAGAAAAAAGAGGACTGGATGAATAATAAATGGCGTCCAATGATGGGTTGGATGTACATGGTAGTCTGTATGGCAGACTTTGTTGTATTTCCAATCCTATGGAGTATTGTACAAGTACACGGTGGTGGAGAGGTTAAAGCACAGTGGATGCCTATTACACTACAGGGTGCTGGACTATTCCACATCGCAATGGGTGCTATTTTAGGTATTGCCGCATACGGTCGTACACAAGAAAAGATGGCAGGTGCTAACAATGGTGGATTAAATTTACCATCAGCAACACCGGCACCGAGTTTTAGTGCTCCGGCTCCGGCACCAAGTTTTAGTGCTCCGAAGCCTGTTTCAAGTTTTAGTGCACCAGCGCCTACACCAAGTTTTAGCTCTCCTGCACCGACTGCATTTTCTAGCTCAGGCAAGCCAATGCCTGTGCAACCAGAGCAACCAGAACTATAAGGAACTTTTGAAATATGAGTACAGAGATCGAAAACGAAAAAGAATGGCAGGTTACGTTTCCTGCCGATTCTTTACTCAATGAAGAAGAAAAATCCAAAGTCCAGGCAATTATGACTGATCTAAAAATACAGGCATGCCAAACTAGAGATGAAGCGAAAGCAGTTATTTTAAAATTAACTGGTGTCGAACCATATACACCGTCATATATTCTACTTCATGTAAACAAATAAAGGAAAGATAAAATGAAAAAATTAGCAACACTTTTAATAGCATCTGCGTTTCTAGCACAGCCTGTATTTGCAGAGGCTGTAGATAAAAAACCAGAAACCAAAAAAGTCTGCGTAATGCAAAAAGACGCTAAGACTGGCAAGGAAAAAGAAGTTTGTAAGAATGTTAAGATTCATAAAAAGCACGAAGGAACCAAAGTTCCAGATAAGGCTCCTGCCAAAAAAGACGAAAAGAAAAAATAATTTCTTGACACTTAACAAAAGGTATAGTATAATTACTACTATACCTTTTTTTATCATAGACTATGGATTATTATTCAGTATTAGGAGTTACAAAAACATCTAGCCAGGACGAAATTAAACGTGCCTATCGAAAACTGGCTGCAAAGCATCACCCCGACAAGGGAGGTGATACTGCACAATTCCAAAAAATTCAAGAAGCCTATGCTACATTAGGTGACGAACAAAAACGAGCACAGTACGACAACCCGCAACCACAGTTTAACTTTCATACCGGAAATATGCACGGCATGGATGATATTTTTGGTGCTATGTTTGGAGGTGGACCGTTTGGGTTCCGACAGCAAACTCGAAAGAATCGAAATATTAACATAAGAGTCGAAATGACTCTAGAAGAAATATTAGTTGGAAAAGAAGTTACTGGTTCAATTAAACTTCCCAGCGGAAAAGATCAGGCTATTCAGATTTCTATTCCAGCCGGTGTATCACACGGAGATAGTATAAGATTTAGAGGCCTTGGCGACGACAGCATACCGAGTCTTCCGCGAGGAGATTTAATTGCACAAATTATCGAACTACCTCATCCAAGATTTAAACGAGATGGTAGAAATCTATACACTGATTTTAAAATCAATGCATTTGAAGCCATGTTAGGAAAGACCGTTAGGTTTCATACGCTAGAGGGAAAAGAGTTAGAAATAAAAATTCCAGCAGGAATCCAGCCCGGTCAATTAATTAAGTGCGACAGTTATGGCTTGTCTGGAACTAATAGTTCTCACAGAGGAACGTTGTTTATTCAAGTACAAATATCAATTCCAAAAGATATTTTCACAGAGGATTTAAAAGAAATTGAAAGATTGTCAGATCGCTACAGAAATTAAAGATTTTAATTTAAGAAAAGATCCCGATCCAATTCTTTACCAAAAACTTGAACCGTTCGATTTTAACTGTGGTTTAGACCCCCACGAAATCGAGCGAGTAATGACAGCGATAATGGAAGACGAGTTTGGAATTGGCATAAGTGCTAATCAAGTCGGGTTTGATCGCAGGGTTATTGTTATTAGGCCAAAGGATCAGGCATCTTTCGCTATGTTTAATCCGGAAATAATAAACAGTTCTGAACCATGTAGCGACGAAGAAGGCTGTTTAAGTTTTCCTAATCTTTTTATCAAAGTAGATAGACCCCAAACTGTAACTGTAAAATATCTTGACAAAGATCAAAAAGAATGTACAATAACATTATCCGGTTATGATGCTAAATGTGTACAACACGAAATTGACCACTTAGACGGAATAACTTTTACAAAACGAGTAAGTAAGTTAAAATTAGATCTAGCACTAAAAAAACAAAGGAAATTAAATGGTAGAGCCAAGTGATCAACTACAAGTAGTTTTTGAAAAAGCAGTTTCAGACTGCAAAAAATTAGGTCATGAGTACGTGACTCTAGAACATCTAGTGTTTGCTATGCTCTGCGAGGAAAAATTCTATGAGCTCATCGTGAACTTTGGTGCAGACGGCGAATATATTAAAACCAATTTAGAACACTACTTAAAAAATCAATTAAATGAAATTAAAATAGATCCAATTCCCAAAGGATTTAAACCTAAAAAAACACAGACAGTTGAGCGTGTTCTTAACCGTGCATTTACTCAAGTTCTTTTTAGTGGACGGGGAAGCATCGAATTAGTCGATGTGTTTATGAGTGCCCTTAGTGAAAAGCGTAGTTATGCAGTATTTTATATTAATAAAGGCGGAGTCGATCGAGAGAAGTTCGCTGAATTTATTAACAGCGAAATTGAGGAAGAAGAAGATGAACAAGTCACTGACGCACAAAGTGAAAAAGCCTTAAAAGCATATACAACTAATCTTAATGACAGTGTAAAACGTTCTAAAGTTGATCCCGTTATTGGTCGCGAACTAGAGTTAGAACAAATTGCATTAGGTTTAGGACGTAGGACTAAAAATAATGTGTTACTTGTTGGCGATCCAGGTGTTGGTAAAACTGCTATTGCCGAAGGATTGGCGTTTAATATCGTTAACGGTGCTGTGCCTTCCTTTTTAAAAGACTACACTGTTTATAACTTAGATATCAGTTCGATGCTTGCTGGTAGTAAGTACCGCGGTGACTTTGAAGAAAGATTTAAACTAGTACTCAAGGGATTACAGGGCAAAGGCAAGACTGTGTTGTTTATCGATGAAGCGCACATGATCAGCGGTGCTGGCGCCGGCGGTTCTGGAAATAGCAACGATCTTGCTAACATGATGAAGCCTGCACTAAGCAAAGGAAACATTAAAGTTGTTGCGTCAACTACATGGGATGAATATCGCAAGTACTTTGAAAAAGATCGTGCGTTGATGCGTCGATTCCAACGTGTTACAGTTGACGAACCTACACCAGAAATGGCTGTGGAAATTCTCAAGGGCATTAAGAAGTATTACGAGAAGCATCATGGTGCAGAAATTACAGATGCGGCTATCGAAACTGCGGTTAAGTTATCTGTAAAATATATGACAGATAAGAAATTGCCCGATAAGGCTATTGACCTAATCGACGTTGCTTGTTCAAGGTTTAACATTAAAGATGTTTCTGAAAAACTTGTTGACGTTAAAGAGATTCAATATGAATTGGCTAAGATGGTCAAACTGCCAGAAGACACTGTTAAAGAAAAAGAAAACGATAATCTTGCTAATCTTGAAAAAAATCTCAAAGGTGAGGTCTACGGTCAAGACGAAGCAATTACAGAAATTGTTGATAAAATTCTTGTTGCACAGGCAGGGCTTAAGAGTGAAAACAAACCTGTAGGTAGTTTTGTGTTCATGGGTCCAACCGGTGTTGGTAAAACAGAAGCGGCCAAACAATTGAGTAAACAACTTGGTATTCCATTGATTCGCTTTGATATGTCAGAATATCAAGAAAAGCACAGTGTCAGCAAGTTAATCGGTAGTCCTCCGGGCTATGTTGGCTTTGAAGAAAATGCTGGTCTGTTAATCACTAAACTACAAGAAAATCCTCACTGCGTTCTGTTATTAGATGAGATTGAAAAATCACATCCAGATGTTTCGACTATCCTATTACAGATTATGGACAATGGATTTGTCACAGGCAGTAACGGAAAAGTAGCAGATGCTCGCAATGTAGTATTAATTATGACTACTAACTTAGGCGCACAGGAATCAGAAAAGAAAGTTATTGGTTTTGGTAGCCAAGATAATGATTACGAAGACAAAGAACTTAAGAAATTCTTTGCTCCAGAGTTCCGTAATCGTTTAGATGGTGTTATTACATTTGGTAAACTCAGCAAAGAAACAATGATTAAGATTGTTGGTAAATTCTTAGTTGAGCTCAAGAACCAAGTTAAAGATAAATCAATTAAAATTACCATTAGCGACGAAGCAATCGACTACTTAGTAGACAAAGGATTTGACAAAAAGATGGGTGCTCGTCCGTTACAGCGTGTTATTGATAAGGACATTAAACGTCCTCTATCTAAAGAAATGCTCTTTGGGCAATTGAAACATGGCGGCTTTGTACATATCTTAGTTAAAGACGACGAAATCTCTTTAGAAGTTAAACATGAGACTGTACAAGAAAACATCTAAATTGTTTTTTGATCGCTATGTTAACAAAATTGTTCTTGTTAATCCGCTATCATACGAGTTCAGAGAAAAAAACCTGTATAAAGTTCTCAAAGAACTGCAGGTTTTTTCTCAACGAATTCAAGAAAGTCCAACTAAAGCAATCCAAGTAAATTCATGGAATAGAAAAATAGTATATGAAGAAAACATTTTTCATGCTATAAGTCTTTGTAATTTATTAATAGAAGAGTCAGATAACTTTACTGTACGAGTCGAAGGTAGCAATTTAGGCGTTTATTCAAACAACGACAGTACAATATCAAAAATCGAAGAACTTGGATCAATCAAAGAAGTTTCTAAACCAGCAACTGATAAAATTAAGAATTTCTTATTGTCAACTCCTAACAGTATTATTTCCAAAAAGTATACTCATAAGTTCAGAGTAACAGTCAACCCACTTAGAGAATACTGCGATGATTTTCATACTTGGGCTGAAAAAATACCCAGCATTAAACTGCTTAAAAGAACCTATCGATCTGAGGGTTATTTTTATGCGGCAAATGAAAAAGCACTAGGAATGTGTCGACTATTTTTAGGCAAAAAAATACGCCGTGTTGACACTATGTACCTGGAAAGCGAAATTTAACAGTCTCGTAAAATAGCATAAATACTCTATACTGGAGTATGTTATGAATATTCGCGAACTTTTAAATGAGTTAGATTCTATTTTGGAAATTCCCCAAGAAGGCGATGTATTTGAATTAGAATTAGAAGATACTATTATTGAAACTTCTATTGTAGGTTTAGTAGAAGATGGTGTTATAATTCATTTAGACGAAACTGGCGAAAACCTTTTAGCATCTTTAGGATGTCAACTAGAAGAAGCCAAGTATCAGGGCCGAGAAGTTCCGCTAGGCAAGCCCATGAAAGGCGATGTCAAAAAATCCAAAGTATATGTTAAGGGCCCAAAAGGCAATGTTGTTAAAGTAAACTTTGGCGATAAAAAAATGAAAATTAAAAAAAGCATTCCGAGTCGTCGAAAGTCGTTTAGAGCACGTCATAACTGTAGCAATCCAGGGCCTAGATGGAAAGCACGTTATTGGTCATGTAGGGCTTGGTAATATGAAAATTAATGATATAGATAAACAATTAGAAAAATTAAAAGACATAGATTTCGTCGACGACTTAAAATTCTTTGTCTACAACGATCCAAGGTTTTATCGTCGCATGATTTATCCAAAGATTTATGAATTAAAATCAAAACTAAAATCTGGCGGTAAGTGTGACGAAACAATGTTTATGCCCTGCATCGAAAGAGCGATTCCTGCATATTGTAATAAATTTAAAATTACTCAAGATCCTAATAAAATTTTTAACCCTGAAGAAGTTAAAGATCTTGCTGTTAGAATGTTTCATGAAGAAAAACAAAACATCAATAACGGTGTCTATGATGGGAGAGAAGCATGATCCTATTAGAAGGTGGAAATGTCTTTTCTGATGTAGAACCATTTAGCAAAGACGAAGCCAAGGAAGTGCTTATCAAAGCACAATCAATGATGCCTCAGGGTATTGATTTAATTCCAGTTGGCAGTGCCGGGCATAAGGCCAGTTCAGGGGACATGGACCTAATGGTCGATGAACAGGCTATGCTAGACTTTTTTAAAGTTAAAACTGCAAAAGAAGCACGACAAAAACTAAAGACCTATTTTCAAGATAAAGGCATCGATTCTGCATTAACTGGTATTAACGTACATATGAAAGTGCCGAACGGTGATAAATTTGCTCAGGCAGATATTATGTTTGTTAAGGATGCTGGCGCTGTTAGTAAATTTCATCAACATGATTACTCGATTGAAAACACTCCTTATAAAGGTTTACATAAACATATTTTGTTATCGAGTATTGCTAAAGAAACTCGCAACCAAAAATATCCTTACGGTTTAATGTGGAGTGGCTTTCAAGGTTTGTTTAGCAGAGACGAAGCCGGAAAAAAAGCAGAGTTTATTACACACGATGCCGATGAAGTTGCAAAAATTCTTTTAGGCGCACAAGCAACTGCCGCAGACTTAGGAAATGTAGAAAGAATCATTGCCGCTCTACCAGGCAATGAAAAGAATCCAAAAATACAACACGCATTATCAGATCCTAATTGGCCAGGTAATGAAGGTAAGAAGCCTGAAGATGTAAAAGAAGGCTCAGCAGAATGGTTTACATGGATGCAAGGCGTTGTAGAAGGAACGTACGGACGTTATTGGTGCAGTACAGATAAGAAGTGGAAGGAACGCAAAGGACCGAAGCAATCTAGGAGCAGTAAATGAGATTGCGTGAACTTTTTGTCGAATCCAACGTACCTAAACAATTAGGCCGCGCCTTTAATCATTTAGAAGATCTTGTATTTTTTTATGGCAGTAAAGGCACTTCTGAAGCATTGTCTCATATAAAAGATTTTTCTACTCCGCAAGGTGCAGAAAGTATTCGTATGAAATGGGACGGTAATCCTCAAATTTATTGGGGTAGAGAAACGGCTAATGGTCCTTTAATACTAGCAGGGCATAATGGTTGGGCTAGGGGTGCTAAAAGTAGCAGTCCTGAAGAAGTTAAAGATTTTATAGCAAATAAAAGTGGACAACCTAAAACTCCAGAAGAGAAAGCACAAAGAGATGCGTTTGCTGAAAAGTTTGCAAGTTTATATCCATTGTTTGATCGAGCAACACCTAAAGACTTTGTAGGCTATGTTTATGCTGATGGATTATTTTTAGAACGCCCCGAGTTGGATCAAGAAGGAGTATACAATTTTTGTCCTAATCCAAAATCACAAACTTGTTACCATGTCCGCAAAGACAGCGACCTAGGTAAGCGCATAGCACAAGCACAAGTTATGGTTGTGGGTCATGCCGAGTTTGATCAATTTGGTGCACCAGATAGTGACCAAAAACCTAAAGATAGTTTTGAAGAATTTAATAAAACTAAAGACCTAGTTGTACTAGGCCCAATTTATAATAAGAAAACGATCGAAGTCGACACTAAAGAAGTCGACCGTGTTGAAAATTATTTAGAACAGCATGCCGGACAAATTGACGGCTTTTTAGCAGACATAGCAGGACTAGCAGACTTAAAAGAAATACTCTATAAGTATGTGAATCAGACTGCTAAGGCCAAACAACTAGACCAACTCGGTCAAGAACATTTTAATCAATGGTTAACTAATGCTAAAGTTTCTCCAGGTAAGCAGGCTAAGATACAAGAAAAACTTTCTAGTAATCCAAATGGATTATCGGCAATATTTGAACTAGTGCGCATGATACAAAACATGAAAGACACTATCATTGATCAAATAGAAGGTGAACAAGGAGATATATGGGACACGCACGGTGAAGGGCGTGTTCGTTATGCAGGTCCTGGAAAACAATTCGGTAATGTAAAATTAGTACCGCGCAAACGATGGACTCCTGGGGAATAATATGAGATTAAGAAATTTATTTGAAGATAAAACTAAGGAAGTGGCTATTATTTTTGGCCGCTTTAATCCTCCTCATCAAGGTCACAAAGCGGCTTGGGAAACTGCGGCTACTAAAGACGTTTGGTATGTAGGAACTAATGAATCGACAGTTGGTCCTAAAGATCCGTTACCATACAATGTTAAAGTGGAAGCAATGAAAACTATTTGGCCTGATGTACAGGGTCACATAGTTGCAGAAACTAGTTGGTTAACCTTAGCGAGTTATGTTTTCGAAAAACACGGAAAAACAAAACTAATTATTGTAACAGACGAAAGTTGGGTAGTTCCTACTATTCAAGAATACAACGGCAAGTCTGGTCCTCATGGATTTTATGATTTTCCAGAAATTAGATTATATCACGATAGCATCGAAGAAGCAAAACTAGAACTTCGTAAAAGTTCTGCTACTAGTTTAAGAGACGCTGTTGCTAAGGGAGATAGACAAGCATTTAGCGATGCGGCTGGCGTATCTTCTGAAACACCTGTTATGGGTAAACCGTTCTTTGATCTAGTTGCAGAATATTTGATGCCGTATCAAGAAAAGGCCAAGGCTAAAGCAAGTAAAAAAGATTCTAAGAAAAAAGAAGAACCTAAGAAAAAAGAGGGTTCTAAAAAGGAAAAAGATTCTATGAAGATGTCAGAACTAGGAGAAGGTTTCTACGGTCGTAGTTATGGATACAACCCTGATAGAGATGCCGAACGTGAATGGAACGCTGCCAGAAGAGCAGATCAAGATTTTAGAAATCGAGAACGTAACGCAGGCGACGACGGAGAAGAATATTATCAACAACAACTACAAAAGCAACGAGAACTAGACCGAGGTCCTTGGTATATTCGAATCGATGGTAAAATTTTAACTGTAAAAGGTGAAAAGAAAGTCTTTGATTGGAAGAAGGGTGCTAAAAACTATGCACTTGCTATACTAAAGAATAAGCCAGAACTACAAGATAAAATAATGCTTACTAAGAACCCAGAAGATAAAGAAAATGGATGAACTGTCTCAATTAAAGAAGTTAGCAGGTATTAATGAATTTAAAGGTTACCAACCTTACGGCGGTAGCAATATAAGTATTACAGGAAACGAAAAAAGAGAATTAGAAAGAAAACATAATATTAAACCCGGCACAGACGAATGGTTTCAATTATGGTTCAGTAAACCTTACTTAACAGGCGAGCCGCCGGTAGGAAAGAAATGAGAGCAAGCGATTTTATTAAAGACAAACCGACGGGTATCTTAACTATATTCGATATAGACGATACACTATTTCACACCACGGCTAAAATTAATGTAGTCAAAGATGGAAAAGTTGTACGAAGTTTAACAAATCAAGAATTTAATAATTACGAATTGGGCGATGGCGAAGAGTATGATTTTGGAGAATTTCGTAATGCAGAAAAATTTCGTCAGGAAAGCGAGCCAATCGATCCAATGTTGGACGAATTAAAAACTATTTTAGATCATACTCGCGGCAAAGTAATCATGCTAACTGCAAGAGCAGACTTTGACGATAAAGATACATTTTTACAGACATTTAAAGATCACGGTATTGACATGAATAAGATCCATGTACACCGTGCAGGAAATCTTCCTGGAGATAGTAAACCGGCAGAAAAGAAGGCAGTATGGGTTAGACGTTATTTAGACACTGGTAAATTTAATCAAGTTAGTCTATATGACGACAGCATAAGCAATCTTCGCGTGTTTAAAGAATTAGCAGACGAATATCCGGATATTGTATTTCACGCATATCATATCAGCGGACACGGCGACGTAAATCAGTTAGAAGAACGTAAAAAGAAAAAACGTAATCGTAGAAACAAATACGGAGCATTATGGGGTCCCGGGCCTTATGGCCTATACGGATATGACGCTGGTTATAGCGGTGTCGGTAGTGTATCTGGTGGCGGCGACAGTGGGGGCAGTAGCGGTGGCGGAGACGGTGGCGGAATGGAAGAAAGATTTATCACTGAAGCATGGTCACAGGATAAGCATGAAAGAATTAAAGATTTTGCGTTATGGGCGATAAAATTATTAAAAATTGAGCAAGCGCCAAGAATTAAGTTAGTTTCTGACAGTGGAACATCTGCATTGGGCTATTATGATACTGAAACAAGAAATATTGTTCTAACAGTTAAAGATAGACATCAAATGGATATCATGCGCACACTTGCTCACGAACTAGTACACAGAAAACAAAGTGAGATAAGAGAGTTAGACGGATCAACCGGTAGTCATGATGAGAACGAGGCTAACTCGTTAGCCGGAGTTTTATTAAGATATTGGGGTAAAATGCACCCAGAACATTTTAATGAAGGTTGGAGCGACAAATATAAACGCTCTATTAACTGCAATAATCCTAAAGGTTTTAGTCAGAAGGCACATTGTGCCGGACGTAAAAAAAATGAGGACGTGGCAGAAAACTTTGCCGATGGTAAGAAGCCAGGACGTAAGGGTTTAGCAAAACGTAGTGGTGTAAATTGTAAAGCCAGCGTAAGTACATTACGCAATGTGGCAAAGAACAGCAGTGGTGAAAAACAACGAATGGCACACTGGTGTGCCAATATGAAATCAGGGAAGAAGAAATGAAAATAGATGAACTGTTAGAAGGTGTTATTAATATGATGGAATTGGCTAAAAAAGCCAAAGCACTATTAGATAAAGGAATGAGCGAACAACAAGTTCAAGCTCAATTAGTAAAGGAAGGTGTTCCTGCTAGACTGGCCGCGCAGGCTGTTCAAATGGCACAGATGCAAGAAACTGTAGCAGATCAATTGACTTTAGAAGCGCCTATTGCCTCAACAGATGATCCAATGGACCCTATGATTTTTGGCCACGACAAGGCTAACCCTATGACCCTTAAAGGTCGCATTTTACAAACACGTAAGCAACTACAAGAACTTGCACGTATGGCAGAAAGTGATGATCTAGCAACCTGGGTACAGATTACTAAATTAGCCAAGGGCGGTATGTTTATGGGTTTGGAACAAAACTTAGAACAAGTTCGACACGGGTTGGAAGAACTGGCTGCTAAACGTAAAAAAGGCGGATCACAAAGTCGAGGTATTGAAAAATTCGATGAAACTGCTACAGCAGGCGCAACTAGTGCGGCAAACGTAGGAGTAGGAGCCATTTATAAAAACAAACCAGGAAAAACACCTAAAAATAAAGACGGTACAGCAAAGAACGCACTAGATATGAAGGCCAACCTTCTAACAGGCGGCAGTATAGCAAAACGATAAATACAATACCAGGAGATTTTAAACATGCACGACGAAATTAGATCTGTAATGCCAACCCCCGAAGATGATCACGAGGGACAAATGGCAAAGTCCGAGCTCTACAGAGCCGCAAAGTATTCTATGAAACTTTTCCAAATGATTCAAGATGGACAAGACTTAGAAGGCTGGGTGCAGGCTAAAATCACTAAATCAGCAGATTATTTAGATTCTGTTTATCATTATATGGAATATCAAGTAAAATTTGGAGATGGCAGCAATGCTTCTGAAATTGACGATATTACCGGTGATGCTGAAACAGAGATCGAGAAAGACGAACCTATGTCCGATATGGATGACGAGGAAAGGAAAATAGACGAAATGGCCGCATACGAAGAAAAATTAAAAGCCCTTTTAGAAGGTGCTGTAAAAAAAGTCAAAGGTAAAAAAGCCGAAGACAAAAAAGAGGATGATCTAGACGAAGCCAAGATACAAGCATCTGGTGTTCGTGCATCTGACAAGAAGAAAGGCAAAGTTGATAAATCTGAGCGCAAGCAATATTTTGTTAAACTTGAAAAAGAAGGCAAAACTAAAGGTATGACTATTGTCGCCGACGAAGGTGAAAGCGAAGGAGAACTTCGTGATCGTGTAAAACGTGATAACAGCGGTTGGACAGTTGCTAGTATGCGTGTCAAGGACGAAATCGACGAAGCCGCTGAAAAAATTTCTAAAGCAGAAAAAGCAGCCAAATCTAAAAAAGAAAAAGATGCTATGGTTCGCGAAGCATTAGAACTAGTTGTTGAAAAGGCTGTTAGCAAAGCACAACAAAAGTTTATGGGTATGGTACACGCCGCTAAGAAAGGCGAAAAGCCAGCCAGCAAGGAAGTTGCTAAAGCCGCTAAAGGTATGAGTGCTAAAGAAGCAGAAAAGTTTGCTAGTACAAAGCACAAAGGCCTTCCAGAAAAGAAAGAAAAGAAAACCGACGAAGGCACTATGGCTCCTAGTCCGATGGACGGTGCTACTGCTCCTCCACCAAAAGGCAAGGACGGCAAGTATCCGATAGTCACATCTGGTCCTAACAAAGGTAAGCGTTGGAGTCCTCAAACACCTGGACCAACAAATCCAGAAATGAAAGAAGAACAGACATTAGTTAAGAGTATTGTTAAGAAAGTTGTTGCTGAAAAAAAATCAGGCAAAGGTAAGCCAGATTTCTTAGATATGGATAAGGACGGCGATAAGAAAGAGTCTATGAAAAAGGCCATTAAAGATAAATCAGAAAAGAAAGAAGTAGTAAAAGAATCTACTGATTTATCTCGTTTAAAATTCTTATCGGGTCTATAACATGGATATGAAGCGTATTTTACAAACTTTGGATAGTGTATCTTCTAAAAAAGTAGAAGGCGCTTCCGACATGTCTAAGTTTGTTCGCATTGTAAAGGAGGCGGCTATGCCTCCAGCAACGCCGACTGCTCCAGCGGCGACTGCTCCAGCACAACCGCCTGTTGCAACTGCGCCTGCAAATCCTCAACAAGATCCTAATTTTGCCAAATATGCAGAGTTGATGGCAAAGTATGATATGTTGTCAAAAGAGATGATCCCCGACGCTAACGGTATTGCAAAAAATGCCAGTGCTAGTTTTATTCAACAAGTTGCTAACTTAAAAGCACAGGCTGAAAAATTAGCAGGATCTAATCTTCAAGCATGGGAAAAGGCTAGAAAGGTTAGTAATACCCCAGCACAAACAAATCAACAGTTAGCCAAACAATTAGAAACTCAAAAAACATTTAAAGATTACCTACAGAATATTGAAGAAGGTCTTAAAGATCCAAAAGATAATCCTTGTTGGAAAGGTTATAAGCCAGTAGGTACTAAAAAGAAGAACGGCAAAACTGTTCCTAACTGCGTACCTAAGGAATAATCAATGAAAGTTATTGCTTTAATACTTGCAGTTACTCTTTCTGGATGTGCTAGTGTTAAATCAATGATTCCCAGTTTCTGGGACGATAATCAAAGTGCTAAAATTGTTGACGTTAGATACAGCGTTGAAGTTTTAGATTGTAGCAAACCGCATTTACCACAAGCAGAAAAAATTGAAATGGATATCTTATGGTTCCAACTGTACGGCGAAAGCAAAGGTTGGAGACAACAAGATGTTTTGAAATTAGTTAAACCGTTACAAGATACTGTTACAGATTTTGTAAAGCGTAGTAAATCAGGAGAAGGAACAGAAGGGTATTGCAATATCAAGAAAAAGATTATGCAAACCCAAGCAAAACGTGCCGCTGAGGCAGTCTTAGGGAGATTCTAATGTTTGATCAATTACAGTGGTTATCGCAAAATGGAAGACCTTGGGCCGCACAAAGAGCCGCATTTGCTTTAGAAATTGCACAACAGTTTCAACAAGGTGCAATATCTGAATCTGAATACAAAGAATTATTATTAGATCTAGTTAGAACTGATAAATTAGATGAAGAAGCAGATGATATGGAAACAAAGGCCATGTTAGTATCTGCGATATATGCAATAGCACAGGTAGCGTAAAATGGAAGAACTTACTAAAGCACTTAAGATAGCCTTTGCCAGCGAATTTAGTTTTTATTTGAAAGCACACTTTTTTCACTGGAACGTAGAAGGTCCTGATTTTTATCAGTATCACGGACTGTTTAGCGACATCTATGAAGAAGTACAAGAAAGCATAGATGAATTTGCCGAAAACATTCGCAAAGCAGGAAGTTACACACCTGGAAGTTTTGAACGTTTTAGTATGTTAAGTAAAGTTGACGACGAAACAGAGATTCCTTCCGCAATGGAAATGATTCAAATTCTATTAGAAGACTCTGATAAAATGGCAACTATTTTTAAAATGGTTTTCGACATTGCCGAAAAATACGGTGAACACGGGCTTGCAGACTTTTTAGCGGCACGTCAAGATGCACATAGGAAACACTCATGGATGCTACGAGCAACTCTAAAGTAATCCCTAAAACATTAGGTGATTTAATTCGTGAAGAACTTGAAAAAGATCGGTTAATACACGGATCAATCGAAAAAACTCATAATGACTACGAAGTTTGGCCAGAGGATCAAGGCGATGCAGATCATAAAAGAAATCCTTATAGCCGCGTATGAGTCATTGGCCCGACTTGGCTGCGGATTAGGCGGTATTCCGTATGAATTGTAAGAACATACCCTAGGACCGTTTGGGGTTATGTGCCCGGCTGCTGGGCTAACCGAAGGATTCGCTACCCCGTAGGTTTAAAGTGAGCACTGATAAATACTTAATAAGATTTTGGGGATCATAAATGGATATTAGATCAATTTTAAACAAATTAGATAATGTAGTTCTTTCTGAAGAGATTACATTACAAGACGTAGAAGCCGCTGTAAAAGGCAAAGAAAAAGACGAGCAAGGTCGAGCTGAAATTTTAAACGATCTAGCATGGAAAAATAAACTTCCAGGTCTTTATGATCCTATTAGCGGAAACTTTGTTGCAAAACAAAGTCAACCACAAGGAATGGGCGGCCAAGGTCGTTATAATATTGCTAGTACCGGTTCTGAAAGATCTGATAGAGCTCTTGCTGATTTAGGATTGATCCCCGACAATGCAAATACTTCTACAGCACTAGGACGCTGGTTTAGAGGCGACGATAAAGATCAATATTCCCAAGATATTAAAAATAAAAGTTCTACTGTTGTTACTGGACAGCAAGTTTCTAAGTTTAAATCAGAAACTCTTCCAAAATTGAAAGATTTAGTATCACAATTAAATGCCGCCGTAGCGAAAATTAAAGGCAGTAGCAGTAGTCAATCAAGCGGCTTTGGTATTAAAGTTCCGGGTGTAACAGAAAGCTCAATTTTTGAAAGTTTGTTGAGAGAGTTTCAAGACGAAGTCATTGATCAAAACATCGACGAGGCAGACCCAGTAAATCCAGAAATTGCTAAGATGGCCAGTGGTCAGGGCAGTCAGGGAGAAATAAAATTATCTCCTGAAGTAAAAACAATTTATGACGAATTAAAAGCATTATTAACTACAGCAGAAAAATCTAATGTAACTAAAGATCCAGAAATTGCTAAGGAAATTCAAACTGCTAGAGATGCTATAGCGGCTGCAGAAAGAGACGGTGTAGAAAAGCCAGCACAAGCAACAGCAACAACAACTCCATCAACTACAACTCCATCTACAGATAAAGAGAAATCTGATGCTTATAATTTAGTACCACCAAAAACTGAGCCAAAGATGCCTGCAGATTCTGATAAATCTAAAGAGCAAAGAATAGCAAGAGTAAAAGAATTACTTGCTAAAGCAAAGGCTCCTGCGGCTGCTCCTTCAACTGCTAGTGCTCCTGCGGCTCCAAAAACTGAAAGTATGAGCGAACTGATTGCTCGAGTTCAACGTATTGCCGAAGGTAGGATAGATGAAGCACTAACTGCCGACGAATACAAAGAATTACAGACATATGCTGCCGGTTTAAAAACAGAGTTTCCGGATGATCCAGATATTCAAGCATTAACTAAACAAGCATTAGAATTACCATCACAATGGAAATCCGATGAGAAACCAAGTGACCCGACAAAACCCGATGCAAAGAAAGTTGCAGGTGCAGATCCTAAGATTCAAAAAATTCAACAACAATTAAAAGACTTAGGTGTTGATCCAGGTCCAGTTGATGGTAAGATGGGTCCTAAGACTATCGCCGGCATTAAGGCTTTCCAGACTATGGCTAACCTTAAAGCAGATGGTAAAGTTGGTCCCGATACAGAAAAGGCATTGGCTGATGGTAAAAACGTTGTTGCGAGAAGTAAATTAACAACATCATTGGCTGCGATCGAAAAGATTGTTGCCAAATATAAGATTGCAGAGAGTTACGACATCTCCGAAGAAGATGTACTAGCGATGACCGAAGAAGAAGCTCGTGCATTTGTGCTTAAAAATATCAAGTACTTTAGCGAATCAGAACAAATTGCTATTATGCGAGATGCGCTAACAGAAGCACCAGTACCAGCAGTTCCTGGTCAGGGCGGAGCACTTACAGTTCCTGGTGGTCCAAGACCAAATCCAAACGTTATTGATGTTCCATTTAAGGATGTTACACCAAAACCGGGCTGGGGACAACGTGCTATGAACTTTGTCAAAGGTGTGGGCAAATCATTTAGTAGAAAAGCACAGGCGGCTACTGCTGGTGTAGCATTAACATTAGGCGCACTATGGAAAGGATTTAGTGGTGGTGATATCGAAATGGATCCTGCAGATCTTGCAGAATTACAAAATCACTTAAAAGTACTAGATCAATATGGTCAAGATCCTACAATTAAGTCAGGATTACCTGCAGATGTACAGAAAAGACTAGATGCTGTTATTGCTAAATTAGGGAAACTTAAATCAGCCAAAGCCAAGGCTCCAGTAAAGATGGCTGCTTCAGGAACACCAACAACTGACACTATGGGCAATATTAGCAATACTCCAGCGGCTTAAAATGCCACAATTAAAAAAGCGGCTTCGGCCGCTTTTTTTATCTTTTGAAAAAAATATCGCTTGACTCATACAAGCATACATAATATAATAAGTTTTATTTAGGAGAATTACATGGGCGACAGAACCTATGGACCAGAAGAAAAAGCCAAATTAGAGAGGCTGATCAGCGAAGGCGTTCAAATTCAATACGAAGTAGAGAGTTTACAAGAAGGCTTAAAAGAAACAGTTAAAGCCGTTGCAGAAGAATTAAACATCAAACCTGCATTAATTACTAAGGCTATCAAGATTGCACATAAAGGTAACTGGAATGAAGTTTACAGCGACTTTGACGATCTAGAAACAATTTTAGTAACAGTAGGCAAGGACAAATAATTGGATTGGATTACTAATTCGGTAACCAATACTTATAATTGGGCCAAGCAAGATTTTCACGAATGGCCGTTGAGATTTGTTCTTGAAATCACTGCTTGGTTCATGAGTATTGTGTGTGCTATATGGATGGGTTACACATTACCCAATCCACCTTTCTTAATTCTATATCCGTTATTCATTATTCAATGTGCCATCTTTGCATGGGCGGCTTGGACACGTAAAAGCACAGGAATGGTAGCAAACTATCTACTACTAGTCACTATTGATGTAATTGCAATAGTAAGATTGATAATTAATACATAAGAGCAAGGTTTAGTCAGCCATAAATGACTTGTTTGGTGAGTGCGAGCCGCAAATCGCATAGGAGAATATAAAATATGAGTTACGTTGACGCTCTCTTTGATAGAGAGAATGATATTATTAAAGTCGTTGAAAGAAACGACAAAGGCGAAAGGGTTTTTAAAGAACACCCAGTACGCTACACATTTTACTACCCCGATCCTAGAGGAAAGTTTACTTCAATATATGGAGATCCGTTAACTAGGGTTGTCTGCAAAAATACCAAAGACTTTCGAAAAGAACTTGCTATTAACAATGGCAAAGAGTTATACGAAAGCGACATTAATCCAATCTTTGTACATTTAAGCGAAAACTATCTTAATCAAGATGCACCAAAACTAAACATTTGCTTTTTCGACATCGAAGTGGACTTTGACCCAGAGCGTGGATATAGTACCCCTGAAGATGCGTTCATGCCGATCACTGCAATCACAGTTCACTTGAAATGGTTAGATAAACTAATCACATTAGCATTACCACCAAAGAGTGTCGGTATAGATCGTGCAAAAGAATTAATCAAGGATATTCCAGATACTCATTTGTTTGACAACGAAGCAGACATGTTAGAAACATTCCTTGACCTAATACAAGATGCAGATATTCTAACAGGTTGGAACTCAGAAGGTTACGATATTCCATATACTGTTAACCGTGTTACCCAAGTATTAAGCAAAGAAGATACTAGACGATTCTGCTTATGGAACCAATTTCCAAAGAAACGTGAATACGAAAAGTATGGTAAGACTGCGCAGACATATGACTTAATCGGTCGTGTACACTTGGACAGTCTAGAATTATACAGAAAGTTCACATACGAAGAACGACACACTTATAGACTAGATGCTATCGGTGAAATGGAAATTGGTGAGAATAAAACTGTTTACGAAGGCACATTAGATCAGTTATACAACAATGACTTCAAAAAGTTTATTGAATATAACAGACAGGACGTTGCACTATTAAACAAGTTAGATGAAAAATTAAAGTTCATCGACCTTGCTAATAAAATTGCTCACGAAAATACAGTATTGCTACAAACTACAATGGGCGCTGTGGCCGTTACTGAACAGGCTATTATTAACGAGGCACATCGTAGAGGTTTCCAAGTTCCAAATCGTCCTAAGCGTGACGATGACGAGAATACTGCGGCCGCTGGTGCTTATGTTGCTTATCCTAAAGAAGGTTTGCAAGACTGGATCGGTTCACTAGATATTAACTCACTTTATCCAAGTGCGATTCGTGCGCTCAACATGGGTCCAGAAACTATTATTGGTCAATTACGTCCCACTTACACAGATGCCTTTATTCATGAACAAATGAATCTTAAAAAGAAATCATTTGCCGCGGCTTGGGAAGGAAAGTTTGGTACAGACGAATACGAGGCCGTGATGTCTCAGAGACGAGATACCGAAATTACTATCGACTGGGAAGATGGTAATAGCACAGTCCATAGTGCCGCAGAAGTTTATAAAGTTATCTTTGACAGTCACCAACCGTGGATGCTTAGTGCCAATGGAACCATCTTTACTTACGAAAAGGAAGGTATTATTCCAGGCTTGTTAAAGCGTTGGTACGCTGAACGTAAAGAGATGCAGGCTAAACTAAAGGAGTGCATTACAAGTGGAAACAAAATCGAAGAAGAATACTGGGACAAGCGTCAGTTGGTTAAAAAGATTAATCTTAATAGTCTTTACGGTGCTATTCTTAATCCTGGGTGTCGCTTTTTCGATAAACGTATTGGTCAATCAACAACACTTGTTGGACGTCAAATTGCCAAACACATGGCTGGTAAGGTAAATGAAATAATTACTGGAGAATATAACCATGTAGGAAGAGCAGTCATCTACGGTGACACAGACAGTTGTTATTTTTCTGCATACTCTACGCTAAAAAAAGATATCGAAGCCGGTAATATTCCTTGGACTAAAGAAACTATTACACAACTATACGATCAGATTGCCGAAGAAGTAAATGGAACATTTGTTAAATTTATGGAACAGGCATTTCACTGCCCATCAAGTCGTGGTGAAGTTATTCGTGCAGGTCGAGAAATTGTTGGATCAAAGGGCTTGTTTATTACTAAAAAACGTTATGCAGTATTAGTATATGACAAAGAAGGCAAACGAGCAGACGTAGACGGTAAACCTGGCAAGATCAAGGCCATGGGTCTCGATTTGAAGCGTTCAGATACTCCTGCATTTATCCAAGACTTTTTAAGTGATGTACTAGAATTAGTACTAACTGGATCTAAAGAAGAAGAAGTTTTAGACTTTATTACAAGATTTAGAACAGAATTTAAATCTAGACCCGGTTGGGAGAAAGGTTCTCCCAAACGTGCTAATAATATCACCGAGTACGAAGCCAAAGAAAAGAAACAGGGCAAGGCAAATATGCCAGGTCACGTTCGAGCAAGTATTAACTGGAATACACTACGCAGAATGAATGGTGACAAGTACTCGATGCAGATCACAGACGGCGCTAAAGTTATTGTTTGTAAATTAAAAAACAATCCGTTAGGCTATACATCAGTGGCATATCCAGTTGACGAACTACGATTGCCAAAATGGTTTATGGAATTGCCGTTTGATGATGCAGAAATGGAACAAACTATTATTGATAACAAGTTAGAAAACCTTATTGGTGTTCTAAATTGGGATATTAAGAGTACCGAAGAAAAAAATACGTTTAATAAACTATTTGAGTTTTAATAGGTTGACTTTGACCAAAAACCTAAATATAATCTAAATTAAGGAGAACTATAATGATTAAAGACATTCTAACAGACATCGTAGCACATACACACAGTCTAGGCTTTTTGCCACTAGTTAAAATTACTGGTGCAAAGGATTCTACTACTATCGAATCAATGGCGGAAGACCGATCAGTGATCGTTGTTGCAACTGCTCATAAGCCAGTTACAGAATTTGACGGCACATTCGGTATGCCTAACTTAGACAAACTAAATCTGCATTTAAAGAATCCAGAGTACAAGGAAAATGCTAAGATTGAAGTTGTTAAAACTGAGCGCAATGGAAATACTGTTCCAACAGGACTGCATTTCGAAAACCAAGCAGGCGACTTCCAAAACGATTATCGCTTCATGGCAGCCGAACTTATTAATGAAAAACTTAAAACAGTTAAGTTTAAAGGCGCCAGTTGGGAAATTGAATTCGAACCCAGTGTTGCGGCTATTCAACGTTTGAAGTTGCAGAGTGCGGCACACAGTGAAGAAACCGTTTTCCAAGTACGCACAGAAGATAATAACTTAGTATTTTTCTTTGGTGATGCCAGCACACACGCAGGTTCTTTTGTTTTCCAACACGATATTAGTGGAAAATTAAAACACACTTGGTCATGGCCTGTATCGCAAGTTCAAAGTATTCTTAACCTAGATGGCAAAGTTACTATGAAGATTGCCGATGCTGGCGCTATGCAAATCACTGTAGACAGCGGTGTTGCAGTGTATGATTATATTTTGCCAGCACAAAGCAAGTAATGTCTGAGACACAAATATTAATTGCAACCGGAGTATGGGCTATACTGATAGGTATAGTTTATACTCACACACGCTGGAGTGAAATTATTCGTGTTTACAAAATGTGGTTTACACGAGAGTATTGGACTGACTATAATATTGTAGAGGCAGCAAGTTGGCTTACTAAAGCGATTATTATTGTTCCAGGTTTAATTTTTGGAATCCAAGTGTGGTGGTTTTACTTTTTAACTCTAGCCACTAGCCTTACACTAATATGGGCCAGTAACAAAAAGTTACTTCCTACCTTAGTTGGTTTCAATACTCTTTGGGTTTGGATTAGTTGCATGGTTCTAGCTCAACATCTAATAGGATAACATGAAAGACAAGACGGAATGTTTAAATGAATAAGAATTTAACGGCTACACAAAACGACTACGCAATATTTCTTCCTGCACTTAGTGGATTTTATGCGACCTATGTAGGTAAACAGAGATATCCCGATCCCGTTAAAGGACTTTACGTTGACCCTAACAGAGTTCCGAGCAATTTTAAAAACGGTGTAGAAAGCCTTAACTGGTTAAATCCCCAACAGGGGCAATTTCAATATCATTGGAGTCTGTATTCAGCAGGTCACGCAGATCTCGATACCGCAAAACACAGTCCCAAAGAAGACATGGTTCGTAATCGCAACCGTGGTACTAGTTGGTTATTAGGAGACTCAGGAGGTTTCCAGATTGGTAAAGGTGTTTGGGAAGGAGACTGGAAGAATCCTAACTGTCCTAAAGCACAAAAGAAACGTGAGCAAGTTCTTAAGTGGATGGATGCATACATGGACTACGGAATGATTCTCGATATTCCTGCTTGGGTATGTCGCAGTCCGAGAGGTCGTGAAGCCACTGGTATTAACAGTTATATGGAAGCCGTACAGGGCACATATATTAATAACGATTGGTTTATTAATAATCGAACCGGTGCTTGCAAGTTCTTAAATGTATTGCAAGGTGAAAATCACGCAGAAGCAGATGACTGGTACGATCGCATGAAAAAATATTGCGACCCTAAACAATACCCTGATAAACACTTTAATGGTTGGGCCATGGGTGGTCAAAACATGTGTGACATCCATTTAGTATTACGTAGGTTAGTAGCATTACGGTTCGACGGATTGCTAGAACCTGGCATTCATGACTGGATGCATTTTCTTGGAACTAGTAAATTAGAGTGGGCTACGTTGTTAACTGATATTCAACGTGCTGTTCGAAAATATCATAATCCTAATTTTACAATTAGTTTTGACTGTGCTAGTCCATTTTTGGCAACAGCCAATGGACAAATTTATATTCAAACTGAAATTGAAGATAGAACTAAATGGGTCTATCGAATGGTACCTAGTATTGATGATAAAAAGTATTATCAAGACAATCGTCCATTTGGTGCCGTTGGTGTACAAGATGGAAGATTTAAGGGTTTTCAAGATAGTCCGATTAGTGCCGAATTAAAAGTTTCAGATGTATGTATATACGGTCCTAACGATATGAATAAAATTGGTAAAATTGGAAAAACCAGTTGGGATAGTTTTAGTTATGCTATTCAAATGGGGCATAATGTTTGGATGCACATCAACGCTGTTCAAGAAGCCAATCGCCAATATGATGCTGGCATTGTCCCTGCTATGCTTGTTCAAGAAAAATTTGATAGACTATATTTTAAAGATATTGTTGAAGCAATTTTTGCAACTAGCGACCGGGGCGAAGCAGAAGCAATCATCGAAGAGTATAATAAATTTTGGATGAGCATTATTGGTACTAGAGGAGCCACTGGTAAGAAGACAGTTAATGCCAGTACTAACTTTGCCAAATTCTTTGACGAAATGGAGGAAGAGGCTGTACAATTAGAACACGGTGAAGAATTCACTGAAGATGAAGAAGCCATTTTAGACAAACTCGAAGAGGATTTAGAATGAAAAAATTGCTTGTTGTTGGAGTCCTATCGATGCTAACTTTAGGATTTGCCTACAGTAATGACTCCAATAAAATAAATCCAAATGAGTATTATGTTGTTATGAAATTTAGTTCAGGAAATACTATTGCACTTTCGGATAAGATTACAGGGTATGATGCTTGTACTTCTTCAGATGAATATATTTTACACAAGACTATGAGTAATCAATCACAGTCTAATATTCAATGTACTAATTCCTTGCCTACCTATCGATAATGAAAAGAAATTACTCGTCCGGAACTGAGGATAATATATTATTCTTCATCGGTAATGAAGTTGAGCATACCCCTGCATTCGGTATGCGTACTTTATTTGTTACCGGTGTTCAACATGAACAGGTCATTGAACACATCCTCAACGAGGAAAACTCATACACTGATAAGTCAAAGCACATTCGTCATATCTTTTTTGGTGCTAATCATAGTTTTAATCCTAAATATGATGACTATCAAGAATGGAAATCTTGGGAAGATATGATCATATACTTCCTTAAAAAAGATTATTTTTGTAGTTTAGATATTCCGCTAAGTGCAGTTGAACAATTCAACGATGGTGGTCTAAACGAATACAATAACTTTATTCCGCAAATTAGAATTCCAATTCCTTACATTAAATTATGGAATTATAATACAATGCTTAAAATCGACGATAAAGATTTTAAGGCAACTAATCCCGGTGTATGGTCCCACAGTCTCCATACATTAATGGATCGTAGTAAGTTTACAGACTGGTCACAATATAACAACGACGAAATTATCAAATGAACATTAAGCAAGACGTTCGCCCAAACAAAATGATTTGGGTTACCTTTCGTAAAGAGGGTATTCATAAATATCCAGCCGCATTAGAAGACCCAGCACTAAAAACAGGAGACGAATATGACGTATCGTTTTTGGGCTATCCCCATCGTCACATTTTTCATTTCAGGGTGTGGATCAATGTGCAACATAATGACAGGGACATCGAGTTCATCCAATTCAAACGATGGCTCGAGTCGCTGTATAATGGTCAAGGTGCCACTTTAAGCCTTGACTATAAAAGTTGTGAAATGATGTCTGACGATTTATATGACATCATTAGCAAGAAGTATCCAGGCCGTGAGGTTTGGATTGAGGTCTCCGAAGATGGAGAAAATGGTTCATTTATCAAATATTAATTTAAGGAAATACTAAGATGAAACCACAAGTTGAGAAGATTTTTGATGATCTCGACGCACTGCTAGATTTTTGCAGAATTGAACTTCTGCCTTATAACCCGGCAGATTTGTACAACCGCCAAAGTAAAGTTTGGCAATCTTATGAGGCAAGTAAGCGTCCTCGTAGAGAATGGAAGCCAAGGGGACACACTAACTATAGGACAAACCGTTAATGACTGTCTACATTGTAGACCTTGAGTCGGTAGAAACTCGGTACACTAGTCAGTGGAAAAGTCATCTGCCGGCTCAATTAAGAAAGAGAGGACACCATGTTCAAGTTATATCTGGTCCTACGGATATTCCTAGTGCAACCACTCCTGGCGCTTTTCTTAATTTCGGTGGCACTAATATCTATAAATCTGCTCAAGTTGAACAGATTGGTAGGTTGTTTTGCGCCGGATCAATTAGTGCTAATGATCACTTCATCTTCACTGATGCTTGGCATCCTGGCATAATCAACTTAAAGTACATGAGTGAACTGCTACAGATTCCTGTAACTATTCACGCATTATGGCATGCTGGTAGTTATGATCCTCAAGACTTTTTAGGAAGACTTATTGGCGATGCTCCGTGGGTTAGATTTGCTGAAAAGAGTTTTTTTGAAGCCATTGATCATAACTATTTTGCTACAGAATTTCATATCGATATGTTCAGAGAAAATCTATTACATATCAGTATGCCGCAAACAATGGATTACTTTAGGGAGAAAGGTAAAATTGTTCGTACCGGTTGGCCTATGGAGTATATGGAAGATATACTAACTCCATATAAAGGTATGCCCAAGCGTGATTTGATCTTATTCCCGCATCGTATCGCTCCAGAAAAGCAAGTTGAAATTTTTAGAGATCTAAAAGAACACTTGCCACAATATGAGTTTGTTGTTTGCCAGGATCAACAACTAACTAAAAATGAATATCATAATTTACTAGGCGAATCGAAACTAGTATTCAGTGCTAACTTACAAGAAACATTAGGCATCAGTTGGTATGAAGGTGCTGTTGTAGATGCTATTCCTATGGTTCCAGATCGGTTAAGTTATAGCGAAATGGCATATGACACATTTAAGTACCCTAGTGAGTGGACAGAGTCGTTTAAAGCATATCTAGCACATCGTCAAGAAATTTGTTACAAAATAATTCAGTATATGGACAATTATGAAAAGTTCTTGCCAATGCTAAAAAAACAAACTTTAAGTTTATCAGAGAACTTCTTTTCGGCGAACAACTTATATGAACAACTCAAGTGACGACTTCCTCAATAATATAACTATAACAGGAACAGGTTCTAGTGGCAGTTCTGACACTATTACTATTGATCTCGGCGATATCATGACTAGTTCTGTTACTGTTCCAAATAATTTTTATTACAGTTCTATGTCAGATCTCAGCACTGTAACACTAACAACTGGTAGTAGCAGTAACGCAGTCCTATCTTCTGGTGATATTACAACTTATAGCAATATCTTTCAATGGAGGGATTCTATACCATTTGAAAATAACTTTCCAGAATGGGAAGATTTTCAAAATATGATGAAAGAGTATCCCGGATTAGAAAAAACTTTTGAAAATCTAAAAGCATGTTATGATCTTTGTAAAGACGACTGGGAATCAAAAAAGAGAGGATCTGATGTTTAAATTATTTTTAAATTGGTTAGATAAAATCGGTCGTAAGAGAGTTATCATGGATCGTGCAGATAACGAGCCATACTTGGAGAGGTATTATGTTTTTCTTAAGGAACGAAGAAAGTTTCCATTTAATGTGTTTATACATAAGTTTCTTAAATCAGATCCCGATGATGTGCATGATCATCCATGGCCTTACGCTACTCTAATTCTTAAAGGCGGTTACTACGAATGGATTCCGCAGTTTAACGCAGACGGTATTAAAACTTGCGAGATTCGCAAATGGCGCGGCCCTGGTCACTTTCGAATTTGTAAGCCTACTTCATATCATCGTATCGAATTAAATCCCGAAATAACAGCATGGACACTGTTCATGCCTGGTCCACAAAAGAGAGAATGGGGATTTCTCGTTAATAATAAATGGATACCAAATGGCGACTACTTACAATATAAATCAGAAGAATATAAATCTTCCTTACACAAGCATTAGTAATGGCGGAACTATTAGTTATGCATCCACATGGGCAACGTCAAACACACAGTTTGGCAATGGAAACAGTCCAGTATTAACTATACCAAACGGAGAAAACAAAGTAGTTTTGGAAAATTCGGCTACATTAGAAGTTAAGGGAAACGTTCGAATAAACGGTCAAGATTTAGAAGAACGGTTAGAAAGAATCGAAACTCTCTTGCATATTCCTACAAGAGATACTACAATGGAGTCTAAGTATCCTAAGTTAAAAAAACTTTGGGAAGAGTACAACAGAGAATTAGCAAAATACCGAACATGGGATTCAATTAAAGGGGAAAACAAATGAGAGAACTTCACGAAGACGTTAGAGGCACTGCCATCGAAACTATAATTAAAGAACAGCCCGGTTTTAGACTTCGTATGGAAAAATGGGAATCTATCTCACCTAAAGGTCTTTTTAATATTGACCTAATTCAGGAATGCTTGGACGAAGAAGGAGAAGTTTCTAGTTCTAGCACATATAATTTTCATATGACTAAAGACGAATTACAACGCCTTGCTTATGGATTGAATCTATGAAAAAAGTATATTACAGTTGGTCTGACGTCGAGGGTGCATGTTTAGAAATTGCTCGTAGCATTATTACTAGTGGTTGGCGTCCCGATTATATCGTCGGTATTACAAGAGGTGGTGCTATTCCTGCTGTAATGTTAAGTCAGTTTCTAGGGGTGCCGATGAGACCTTTAGAAGTTAGTCTCAGAGACGGTGGACAGTGTGTCAGCGACCTAAGCATGGCCGAGGATGCCTTTGGCTATAAAAGTGAAAAGTTTGTTAAAGACGAGACAGACGTAGAATCTATTTTAGAGGCTGCCAGTGATTTATTAGAACAAGGCGATAGTTATAAAAATATTCTAATTGTCGACGACATCAATGACACTGGGGCTACATTTAATTGGATTAAAGAGGATTGGCGCAGTGGTTGTTTGCCTAATGACCCCACATGGGATAATGACATCTGGCATCAAAATGTAAGATTTGCTGTTTTAACAAATAATCTTTCTAGTCAGGCAGATATAGATTATTACTGCTGGGAAGTTAATAAAGCAGAAGAAGATTGCTGGCTAGTATATCCTTGGGAAGAATATTGGAAATGACTGACTTAGAAAGGGCATTAGATGAACGAAGAGCACCGTGGTCTGAAATCGAATACAGAACAAACGAATGGTGGGCATTTAGAGACGCCTATGCTGTTACAGAAGGGCATTTGTTATTTGTGCCAACCTACGAAAAATTTGAAAACATCATGGCCTGCTACCGAGCCGCTTACAAATTCGGCTACGACGGCGTCGTATCAGAAAAGTGGGACGCTTTTAACATCGGGCAAAACTGTGGCGAGGCTGCTGGTCAAACCGTAATGTATCCTCATATTCATATGATTCCCCGTAGAAAGGGAGATATGGAAGATCCTCGTGGCGGGGTTCGTCACGTTATACCAAGTAAAGGAAATTATAAAAATGCAAGTAAGAGCTAATCCAGAAGGAAAAATCGGAACATGCGGATGCGGTCGTAGTCCTACGGGAGATTGTATCGGTTGGCACGGACTTTCTGAAGAACAATATCAAATCAAAAAATCAGAATGGGAATTAAACGAGTATAAAAAACAAGCTCAGGAATTGTGGAATGATAGTTGCACAAGTGGAAGAGCAGAGTAATATCTACGTACCGTGGAATAACCAAGACGGATTTTGGTGGACTGAAACTTGTGCTATGGTTGTACAAGTTTTTGGTCTACCTGGAGATCGTTATGATTCTCATCCCGAACACGATTATATGCGATTTTCATTTAAATCAAAAAAGGATGCTGACTTATGTCGGATTTTACTAAGCGAGCGGTTTTAATTATTTTATTGTTTGCTTTAATGTTTGTGCTAATTTTTAGCGGGTTTGGTGGACAAGATAGATTGGTAAGATACGACTGTAGAGATGCACATTGGCATCCCGATGTTCCTGTTGAAGTGAAAAGGGAATGTCAAAAAATGATCTATGACGAGTTTAAACGACAACAAGAAGAAGCAAAATCAAAAAGGATGATTTGATGATTAATATACAATTTAATATCCGTAATCCTTTTAGTGATCGATGGGACTGTGTTTACGGCAATTCTGGAAAGACTCCTTTTAAAAATAAATTTTGGGAATTGCAAATTGATAAGACATCGGACGTGATTGGTGTGGATATTCGATTCACTACTAGACAAGATCATGCAGGACTTTTCATAAATTTTGCACTTTTCGGTTACGACATCATTTTCAACCTTTATGACGATCGACATTGGGATTATGATAAAAAATGTTGGCGTGTTTATGGTAAAGAAAATATTTAATACTATTGACAAAAACCTAAATAAACTATATAATTTAAAAATAGACATCCCCGTCTATAACTCGGAGAAAAACTATAATGTCAGAAAAATACCTTGCTCAAGCAATTCGCGATAAAATGATAGCGGATAATAAACGCTTTTGGGCCGGTGACAACATTTCAGAATATGTCACCGAAGAAATCAAACATAAACTTATCGACGAGGCAACTGAAGCATTTGAACTAGTGCTTGATCGATTGCTTATTGATCGTGAAAATGATCCTAACTCGCAGGGTACAGCGAGACGTCTAGCAAAAATGTACTTTAACGAAATAATGAGTGGTAGATATGACCCAGCACCAGACGCAACAGCATTCCCTAACGACAGCCAGGACCGTTACGAAGGTATGTTGGTTGTTCGCAGTGAGCTTCGCAGTATGTGTAGCCATCATCACCAACCCGTTAGTGGCGTTGCTTATATTGGCATTATTGCGGCTTCCAAACTCATTGGCCTCTCTAAGTACACACGTATCGCCCAGTGGTGCGCCCGACGTGGTACTCTCCAGGAGGAACTTGCTAATGATATTGCTCGCGAGATCGCCAAGGCCACCGGAGCAAAAGATGTAGGCGTGTATGTACAGGCCACGCATGGTTGCTGTGAGAATCGCGGCATCATGGCACATAGTTCTTTGACGCAGACTACAGTATTGAAGGGTGCGTTTAAAGATGACCCAGGTACGAAGAAAGAATTCTTCGACAACATTAAATTGCAACAAGACTTTGCCCCTAGATAAGAGGATATATGAGAAAACAACTAATCGAAGCATCGAAGCAACATTACATTTCGCATATCGAAAAACATCGTATCAATGTAGAAGTGATGCTGAACAATCCCATGGCTATTCATGACCATAGTGACATTATGGACGCTATTGAAAAAGAAGTCGCACAGATCGCCGAGTACATGGACAAGTTAGAAGTTATGGAAAAATACTTCAAGGAATAATATGAACTCAATAGATATGGCCAATGATTTAATTAATCGTGCTAAAAATCTTAAAAAATTCGAAGTTAAACGTATGCTAGATAATGGCATTATGTTCAATGGTACAGTACCGTTTGATATCAAAGGTAAAGACGACTGTTATTGGATCTATGCTTATGCAGTTACTCAGGAAGAAGCAGAAGCACAAGTAGATGCTTGGTTAAAGGATCGAGTATGAGATTTTTTGACCGCTGGTTATACGGCAAAGTTCGCGACATGTGGGACAATCGTCACAAATATGAAAGTGAAAGAGATTCTATTATAGGAACAAAGCAAATGGCAATTGGACAAGCAATGGTGGAACGTGGTCGCCCTGAAGGTGAAGGCCGTATTACTTTTGAATTAAGTACCGCTGTAGGTGGTAAAATACTTAATGTAAGACATTACGACGAACGTAAAGATAGACACGACAGTCAAACGTATGTTATTCCAAACGGCGAAGATATTGGCGAACGAGTGGCGAAGATTATTAATTTGGAGATGTTTAAACAATGAAGTCCCAAGAACCGGCAGAAGGAATTTTAAAAACTAACGACTTTGGAAATTCAAAGTGGTATCAGGTTGTCTGCGGTTGTGGGCAACCTGATCACACATTGACTGTTGAAGTAGAGGCGGAAGAAACAGGTATTAACGTTAATACCTATGTCCATACTAAGACTGATTATTGGTCCGAATCTGTTAAGAAGCGTTATGACATTGATAATCCATACTTACAGGAACTTGATTGGGCATTGAAAGACATCTGGAATGGGTTCATTACTCGATTGAAACTTACCTGGGCTGTATGGGTTAAAGGTTACCTCGAATGTGAAACTACAATTTTAATGTCCAAACAACAAGCTCTTAACTATGCAGATGTGTTAAAATCTGCTATTAAAGATGTTGAACAATTTGAAAAAGAAAGAACGTCCAAGGGAGACCTTGTTAATAAAATTGCTACAAAGTTAGCAGAGGAAAATGATTGTGTCTAAAATTAAAATAGCGGAACTATTTTATAGTATCCAAGGCGAAGGGCGGTATATGGGTGTACCGTCTGTGTTCTTACGAACATTTGGTTGTAACTTTAAGTGTGCCGGATTTGGTATGCCTAAAGGACAATTAAGCACAGAAGCCAATAACGTTGACCCTACAAAATATTCTAAATACGAGCAACTGCCCCTTGTTAGCACAGGCTGTGACAGTTATGCTTCATGGGATCCTAGATTTAAAGATCTTAGTCCTATGCTAACATCAGATGCTATTACTGATCGTATTATGGAAATCCTACCGTTTAACGAATGGCAAGATGAGCATTTGGTAATTACAGGAGGCGAACCTCTACTTGGTTGGCAACGTGCTTATCCAGACCTACTAAGCCATCCCAAGATGCGTAATCTAAAAGAGATTACATTTGAAACAAATGGCACTCAACATCTAAGTAAAGACTTTAAGGAATACTTAATTGAATGGCAAATGCCTCATGTAGATTATACTCCTGAGGTAACGTTTAGCGTTAGTGCTAAATTAAGTTGTTCTGGTGAAGAACGCAATGAAGCGATTCGCCCAGACGTTGTTTGCGAATACGAGGAAGTTGGCTACACTTATCTTAAGTTTGTAGTAGCCACAGAAGAAGATGCAGAAGAAGCAATTGAAACAGCAGACATTTACAGAGCCGAAGGGTTTACAGGACCCGTATATCTTATGCCAGTTGGTGGGGTGGAGTCTGTTTATACTCTTAATAATCGTCGTGTAGCGGAACTAGCGATGAAGAATGGTCTTCGCTACAGTGATAGACTGCAAGTACCTTTGTTTAAAAATGAGTGGGGTACGTAATGTCTCTTTGGCAAAAAGTAAAAGATTTTTGGATTAGAAGTTACACTAGTGACAGACGAGCATTTTATTACGAAACTGTAGCAAGTGCCTGTGTCTTTGTAAGCATGACTTGGATTAGTCTTACAGCACAACATCCTCCGATGCACTTAATTTATCCTATAAGTTTTTTAGGTGCAGTCTTTAGTATTGCAAGTTTTAAAAGAAGAGGAGCAGGATGGCCACTAGTTATGACTTGCTACTTTGCATGTTTACATATTTTTGGCTTTGGGAGGGCTATGGGATGGTACTAAGATGAAAAAATTTATTAAAGATATATTTGGTATTTCAAAAATAGAACGCGAAGCAGAAGAGGCATTGGCCTTAGCAGAACGTGCTAAAAAGGTAGCAGAAGAGGCAACAGCCGCGGCTGAACGTGCCAAACAAGAAGAGGAGTTAGCAAAAATGACTCCAAAAGAACGTGCTACTGCCAAAGGTGAGCCTTGGGTTGCTGTGTTAGATACTCACGTTAATAAAGACAATTTGAAGAACGGATTTTTGGAACTTGACTGGAACGAGCAATTCGTGTTACAATTGAAGCAAGCAGGTTATGGTTTTGACGGAGATCCGGACGAAGAGATTGTAGATCGTTGGTTTAGAGAACTTTGCAGAAACGTGGCAGGCGAAGAGGGCATCGATATGACGGATAGAGGTGCTGGTTATATTAACGTAAAAAAGATAGCCGAAGGCAAGTCTGAGGTTTCATGACATATATTTTAGTAGATACTGCTAACACATTCTTCCGTGCTAGACACGTAATTAAGGGCGATGCCGATATTAAACTTGGCATGGCATTCCATATCACTTTAAACAGTATCAAAAAGGCATGGCAAGACTTCGGCGGCAGTCACGTTGTATTCTGCCTCGAAGGTCGCTCGTGGCGTAAAGATTACTACGAGCCATATAAGCGTAATCGCAGTGATGCTCGTGCCGCACTTACTCCTAAAGAACAAGAAGAAGATCAACTGTTCTGGGAATCGTTTGACAAGTTCAAAGAGTTTATTACAGAAAAAACTAATTGTACAGTACTACAACATCCTGAATTAGAAGCAGACGATTTGATTGCCGGCTGGATACAAAGTCATCCAGAAGACAAACACGTTATTATCAGCACAGACAGCGATTTCGTGCAACTTATTTCTCCTAATGTGAGTCAATACAATGGTGTCCAAGAACATCATATCACACACGACGGTATTTTTGATAAAAAAGGTAAATTAGTTATCGATAATAAAACTAAAGAACCTAAAGAAATACCCAATCCCCAATGGTTACTTTTTGAAAAATGCATTAGAGGCGATAGCAGTGATAATGTGTTTAGTGCATTTCCTAAGGTTAGAAAAAACAAATTAGAAGAAGCATTTAAAGACAAAGACTCGAAAGGATTTGCTTGGAACAATCTAATGCTTCAGCGATGGGTCGATCATAATGGTAATGAACATCGTGTTTTAGATGACTATGAACGAAATCGTCAGTTAATTGATTTGAGCAGACAGCCTAACGATATTAAAGAAAAAATCTTTTCAACTATTAAAGAAAATATTGACAAAAGAAAAGATGTAAGTCAAGTTGGAATTCGACTTCTTAAATTCTGTCAACTTTATGATTTGAAGAAGATTTCAGATCAAGCACAACAATATGCGGAACCACTAAATGCAAGATACCATAAAGACTGATATCTGTCCTTATCACGATACTTGTGAATGCAAAACTAAAACATGTTGGAGATCAAATATGAATGAAGAAATACACGCCAAACCAATTGTCGATGGAAAGTTTTGGATTGTTGAAAGAGATGGAAACAAAGTCGGTGTTTTAAAAATTACCGAACAGAAAAAATATGTTCTTAGCAGTAAAGATTCTATTACAACATTTGATAACAAGAAAAAAATTGTTGAACAATTTGGTCCAGAATTTTTTATTAAAAAACAAGAAGTTGTAAAAAGTAAAAATCCTGTAGAATGTGAAGTACACGGATATCCAACTAGTACTGTTCCACATAATCCATTGTACGATGTTAAAAGACATTTACCACTGTTTACTAAAAGTAATAAGTCTAAATCTATCTATTGTGCAGGTTATTATATTATTCAATTTGAAAAAGGTTGGGTTAAGAGTTTCTGTCCTAAACTAATTACGATTGAACGATATCCGTATGAAGGTCCGTTTAAAACTGATTTGGAAATGAAACAAAGGCTATCTAATGTCTCAAAATAATATCAATACCAGCGTTATACAACAAGTAATTAATAGCATCAAGGCAGCCGATATGAGTAATCAGCGGGAAGTGCGCCTTGATATTAATACTGCTAAAAACTTATCTTATACGCTAGGATTAGTTATGACTCGTTTAGCAGGTAATTACGAAAATCTTATTGTAGATATCCAAAAACAGCAAGAAGAAGTTATTGTTAAAGTTGAAATGGACGGCGGATCCTGGGACGAAAAGTGATTTTTTTGGATAAATATACGTATATAATTTCGGAGATGTACGTATATGAGTCGTCCAAAACCAGTAGTGCTACTTGAAAAAGTAAACAAAAAAACATATAAGAGCGATCAAATTTTAGAAGCCGAGGCAATTTGGGCAGTATTCTATCAAGGAAAACCATTCAATCTAAAAAGTCAAAATAGTTTGAGTAGTTACCCAGGTAGCAAGTACAAGAAAGTTTCGTTTTCAAATCCCGGTCATGCACACAATCTAGCAAAGAAACTAAACAGTCTTTTTAATTCTAACGACTTTAGTGTATATAAACTTACAACCGGCGAAGAACTTAAATGAATTCAAAAACTACCTACACAAAGATTTTTTTAAAGGAATCTGGTGAGGCAGTTAGTGATGAAACTATAAAGCAAAAAATAAAAGTTTGGTGGAAAAACAACCGAACAAAAGATAAAGAAAGTCTACGTCTAACCGACGAAGGTCTAAGAGTTGTTAAAGAAGTTTTAAAAATAAAAACATACGAAATTCCATTTCCGCCAGATTTGGACTTAAAACCACAAGTATTAATTCATTTGGATAAGTTTTTGGATTGTCCATATCATCTATCCGAAACTAACATAACTGTTTTGGGCGAAAGAAAGGCTATTGAGCTTCATTTATTTGCAGGAGATGTCCGTAAATACGGATTGATTAAAGCAATGAAGCGAGAGTTGCCAAAACAATACAAAACATTCTAATTTTCTCGTTGACATAATTGCTGAGTGATACTATACTAATGATACTGCGATTTTAACAGTAATCATTTTTAACAGGAGCATTTATGGCAAAAGCAGAAATCGTCAATCGTCAAGTTAGTCCTAGCGGTGCTAAAAACGCTATCCGCAAGGCGTTTAAAAAGCAACGTCCACTTTTCCTTTGGGGTCCTCCGGGTATTGGCAAGTCAGACATTATCCATCAACTCGGCGAAGAGATGGGTGCTCATGTTATTGATATTCGTCTAAGTCTTTGGGAACCTACTGACATCAAAGGTATTCCGTACTTTGACTCTAACTCTGGTACTATGGTTTGGGGTGCTCCTAGCGAATTGCCAGACGAAGCATTGGCTAGCCAATTTCCTTACGTAATTTTGTTCCTAGACGAAATGAACTCTGCGGCTCCGAGCGTACAGGCCGCGGCTTATCAACTTATTTTGAACCGTCGTGTTGGTCAGTATAAACTGCCCGATAACGTGCTAATTGTAGCGGCTGGTAACCGTGAAGCAGACAAGGGCGTTACCTATCGTATGCCTGCTCCGCTGGCTAACCGCTTCGTTCACTTGGAAATGCGTGTAGACTTTGACGATTGGTCTATGTGGGCTACTAATAACCGTGTGCATAAAGATGTTGTCGGTTATGTAACTTTTGCTAAAAAGGATCTGTACGATTTTGATCCTAAGAGTTCGAGCCGTGCATTTGCTACTCCTCGCTCTTGGTCGTTCGTTAGTGAATTGCTTGAAGACGACGACACCGGGGAAGATACACTGCTAGATTTGGTTTCTGGTGCTATCGGTGAAGGTCTTGCTATTAAGTTTATGGCGCATCGAAAAGTATCTAGCAAACTTCCAAAGCCTGAAGATATTCTTTCTGGTAAGGTTAAGAAGTTAGATTCTAAAATCGAAATTTCGGCGATGTACTCGCTAACTGTGTCCATGTGCTATGAGCTCAAAGATGCAACCGAAAAACAAGACAAGAAGTTTGACGACAAGGTTAATAACTTCTTCCGTTTCATGATGGACAATTTTGAAACTGAATTAGTTGTTATGGGTACTAAACTTGCACTTACCCAATATCAACTTCCGTTGGATCCAGACGAAATTGAATGTTTCGACGAGTTCCACGAAAAGTTTGGCAAGTATATCGCGGCCGCTCAGGACAAGCGATAACCAAAATAGAGGTGCAGAAATGCACCTCTAATCTTGACAAAATATCAGAGTGAATATATAATAGATACATACAGTAAACAAACGGAGCAAAAATGTCTCATTCCTTAGATCCTATTATCGATAAAATTGTAGTAGCTCGTGTCGGGCTACTTCTACGTCATCCGTTTTTTGGTAACATGGCTACTCGTATGAAGTTAGTAGATGCTAGCGACTGGCTTCCTACTGCGGCTACTGACTTCCGTAATTTCTACTTCAACAGAGAATTCTTTGAAAAAATGAATCCTCGTCAAGTCGAATTTGTTGTTGCACACGAGATCCTTCACTGTGTTTACGATCATATGATGCGTAACGAAGGTCGCGACAAACAAATTTGGAACATTGCCGCAGACTATTGTGTTAACGGATTGTTGAAGAGAGAACGCATCGGCGAAGATCCTCCGGTCAAATTTTTTCATGATCGTAAATATGACGGCTGGAGTGCCGAGCAGGTCTATGACGAAATTTACAGTAAGTATGACGAACAAGAACTCGAAGCACTAGGTGAGCTGTTGGATCAACATTTGGATCCGGACGACGACAAAGACGGCAAGGCTCCAAAATATAACAAAGACGAACTAAAGAAAATTCGAGACGAAATCAAAGAAGCAATGTTGCAAGCGGCACAGGCCGCAGGTGCAGGCAATGTGCCAGGCGATATCGCTCGAATGATCAAGGAAATGACTGAGCCTAAGATGAATTGGCGCGAGCTTCTTCGTCAGCAAATCCAAAGCACAATCAAAAACGATTTTAGTTTTTCTCGCCCTAGTCGCAAAGGTCAAATGACTGGTGCAATTTTGCCCGGATGCAATTTCGATACTACTATTGATATTTGCGTTTCTCTTGACATGTCTGGTTCTATTACCGATGCAATGGGCGCAGATTTCCTAGGAGAAATTAAAGGCATTATGGAAGAGTTTAAAGACTTCAATATTAAAATTTGGTGCTTCGACACTAAAGTATATAATGAAGCAGACTTTAATGGTTACACTGCTGATGAAATCGCCGAATATGAATTAATGGGCGGTGGTGGTACTGACTTCGTTTGTAATTGGGAATACATGAAGGAGCATGATATTAACCCTAAAAAGTTTATCATGTTTACTGACGGTTATCCTTGGGACAGTTGGGGGGACGAAGATTACTGTGATACTATTTTTATTATTCACGGTAATGACACTATTGTACCTCCGTTCGGAACATATGCTTATTACGAGCTACCAACAAAACAATAATGGCTAGTGTTAACAAAATAAATCCGTTAAATGTTTTAGGCTGTAGGGAGGTGAAAGATCCTCCTCCCTACTTCCATTATCATTATATTGATCTAAGATACAACCTAGTTCAATCAATTAAAGAATGGATTTATGAAAATCTTAATCATAGATTTTATCTAGGCGAGTGCCTAGTTTTAGAAAATAACCAATATCAAACCAAAATAAAAATTGGGTTTGAAGAACCTAAAGAAGCCAGTTTCTTTTTACTGGCTTGTTCACATTTAAAATATCTAAATCATTAAGTGGATATATAATAATACAAAGGAGTATGTACAACTATGACCGAACAAACCGAAACCCAAGCAGTTGAAAATGTATCTGAAAAGCAAGCATCTACTCAGCAATCAGTAGATCTAAATGTTCAAGATTTGAACATGCTTAGGAGCATCATTGATCTTGCCGCACAAAGAGGTGCCTTTAAACCTACCGAAATGGCAGCCGTTGGCACTGTTTACAATAAACTCAATGGATTTTTAGAGAGCGTTGCTAAACAAGGACAACAAAATGGCCAATAATTTAAAACATGTAGGAAGAATCAAGACAAACGGACGTAAAGTTATTGTCGCTTATCGAACACTACCTGGAGAAAGTGATTCTGCACTAGTAGTCGATACTGCAACTTTAACGCCGGAACAACACGACAGTATTATTTCATTAGTTGAAAATCCTGCAGGACAAAACTCATATGAGTTTGCAGAAGCAATGGCTAGAACTAATTTTCCCGATGGAAGCATCATGTTGGCAAATTTACACTTCAATGGTAAACTTGTTAAGGTTAAAACATCTGATGTTGAGATGACCCCAACATTACAGTCAGTGATTAGTCTAGACCAACTTAATCAACTTATTGCCGAACAAAGAGGTATCAGCGTTAACGATCTTGCTATCGGCAATGGTACTGAAATTCAAGAAGTGGCGCAGGTTCACGAAGTTAAATCACCCAGTGTTCAAGAACCAGTTAAGGATTCAAATGAACCGCTCAGTGATGCAGACTTAGCAAAGCAACTGAGAAGTCAAGCAGATGCTATGTATAAAGAAGCCGCAAGACTACGTGCCGAAGCAGAAAAGTTGGTTCCTACTAAAAAGAAGGCGACCGCCGAAGCGTGAAGAAAAAATCTCTGCCTAAAGATGTAGTAGATCAATGGCCAGAGATTTTTAGCGATGTTGATGTAAGAGCAGTACCGATACCATACTTGCATTCAATGCGAATCATCTTTAATGATGGTAAAGTATGGGATATTAATATTGACGAACACGCTAGGAAAAATGGCATTCAAGATCTAGAGACGCACCTTTCCGAGCTTATAAACACCTACGAAGAAGCAATAGAACATATCGACTTCCGCTTAGATGTAGAACGTGTAAAGAAAGATGTTATTAAAAAAACTAAGAGTTTTCTTAAAAAACCAACAAAGAAAAAAGAATAATGATAGCCGCAGTTTTTGCAGTTGACGATATCGGTGGAATGGGCTGGGACGGATCAATGCCGTGGCCCCATAACAAAGACGATATGAAATGGTTCAAAACCATTACTCAAAATCAAATAGTAGTCATGGGCAAAAAGAGTTGGGAAAGTCCCGATATGCCTAAACCTCTTCCAGGACGACATAACGTAGTTTTTACAAATAACTTTTTCGAGTGCGATGATATAGAACAAATCCGTGGCGATGTTTGTGAAGCACTATCTAGTATAAAAAAATCTAATCGAAGAAAAAATGTCTTTGTTATCGGTGGACCAAATTTACTTTTACAAAGTAGACCAGTCTTAGAAAAAATTTATCTAACAAGAATTCCTGGAGAATATTTAAATGATACTAGTATCGATTTAGAAACATTTCTTTCAGGTATGACATTAAAACAAACAATCAATTTAGGTTCTTGTAAAGTAGAAGAATATCATAATGAAACAATATCATCAAGCACTAGAGCACATACTCAAAGACGGAAAGAACAAGACTGATAGAACGGGTGTAGGTACTCGTAGCGTATTTGGTTACCAAATGCGTTTTAATCTGCAAGAAGGTTTTCCAGCAGTTACTACTAAGAAGCTCGCCTGGCGAGCAGTAGTTTCGGAACTTCTTTGGTTTTTAGAGGGTAGCGGCGATGAACGCCGTCTTGCAGAAATCCTACATGGAGATAGAGAAGCACGTACAAGCCATGGAGTACTAAAACCTACTATATGGACTGCTAATGCACAAGCAGACTACTGGAAACCTAAAGCAAAATTTGAAGGCGATCTAGGTCGTGTCTACGGTGTTCAATGGCGTGACTTTAACGGTGTTGATCAAATAAAAAATCTAATCGAAGGTATAAAAAAGGATCCCAGTGGGCGTAGACATATTCTATCAGCCTGGAATCCAGCCGAATTAGATCAAATGGCATTGCCACCTTGTCATGTATTAAGTCAATTTGATGTTACCGACGGCAAATTAAGTTGCCAGTTGTACCAACGTAGTTGCGACATGTTCTTAGGCGTACCATTTAATATCGCAAGTTATTCGTTGCTTACACATATTATTGCTCTTGAATGCGGATTAGAAGTAGGTGACTTTGTATGGACTGGCGGCGACTGTCATATCTATAACAATCATATCGATGCTGTTAAAGAACAGTTATCTCGAACACCTAAGCAATTACCTACGTTATGTATAGCAGTAGATAAAAAAATCGCCGACTATGTTGTCGACGATTTTGTATTAGAAAACTATAATCCCGATCCTGCTATTAAAGCAGATATGGCTGTTTAAAGAATTAAACACTCAACTAGTTTAATATCGTTATTATCGTTATCTTCAAGAGCAACAGCAAATACATCTAAATGGCTTGTTGTTGCTGTAGCACAGCCACCATCAACTCCAATTAAACGATCGCCTTTCTTAATAGAACCAGTGACTTTAACTGGAACACGACCTTTAAGTGCTACATATACTCCGCCTTCTAATCCAGCGTTCATCATGTAGGCAGGTTTTCCGGAAATTACACCAATTGCTCTATGATTTGATTTTGAAGCAGTTACTTCTTTTTCGCCGCCAACCATCATAACAGTTCCAATTTCGTAGTCATTGTCTGGTAGATATTTTTCTGCTAAGTCAGCATAGCGTGCCGCAGTAGCAGTACCATTGAATACGTTTGCTGTTAGGTCGCCTGAAGAATCCCTTCTAGCAATGGTATTGGCTGTGGCGCTAGTCGAAGATGCAAAACCATTAAGCTCGGCTGCTGAACCTGTAATGCTTATCGCCCAAGTTCCGCTTGCATCTCCACCGGTTCTTGTTGGTACATTTAAATTAGTTCTTGCATTAGCGGCTGTGTTTGCACCTGTACCGCCAGATGCTATACTTAAGATTCCGCCTACGCCAAATTTAGCATCAACATAATTCTTTGTGACAGCATGATTAGTGTTAGTTGGATCAGCACTTAAAGTTAAGAAACCGGTCATTGTTCCGCCGGATAATGCAACTTTAGTACTGTCTTCAATAATAATATTTGTAGTACCATCAAAGTTTACACCGTTAATGGTTCTAATATTTGCTAATCTTGTAGCACTTGTGGCATTTCCATTGAAGGTGTTTGCTGTTAAGTTACCGCTACCGTCTCTAGCGGCGATTGTGTTTACACCGGCAGTAGTACTAGCAACTCGATAAACACCTGATTCTACTTGTAGAGCATTTGCATTGTCTGCAATACCATAGAAATTTGTAGCGTAAACTTCTTTCCACTTCTTAGAACTTGTACCAATACTAAATGTATTATCTACACCTGGTTCTAATTTTGTAGCATTAATAGTTAATGGATTTTTAACATCTGCTCCGTCGCGGACTTTAAAATAAATTCTAGGACCAGTTGTATTTTGAATTACTGGTTCAGTTCCAGTTTCGATAAAAACTGCTAGATCATTACTGTCACCGACTGTGTATCCTAGGTCACTAAAACGCACTGTGGCTGTAAAATTAGAACTTCCTGATCGAACATAATCGGCCGCAGGAAATCCGCCAAGTCTTAGAGCATCACTAGCAGTACCCCAATATAGATATGTCGGAGTACCACTAACACCAGTTACATCGTTAACTTCTTGTAAAGTTAAGCCTTTCTTAATTAAACTAAAGCCTAATATTACTGAATCCGGATCGCTAGTGTCTAATGTAAATTCTTCTCTTGAAGTTATATAAACAGGAACGTCATTAATATTAGCAATAATAATAGAATATGTCTGCGGAGTTGAGCTTCCAATTGGAAATCCTCTAACTTGTTTAGACACCATCTGTGTAACACCGGCACCAGCACTTTGTGGACCAATTGCTAACCAACTATCACCGTTTCTTACTTTAAGTTGATCTCTGTTTCTGTCAAACCAAAAATCTCCGTTATTTGGAAAAGTTGGTTCAGTTGTACTATATTCGGCGCCACCGATAGATTTCCATTGCTTAACTGCCCCTACGATATCACCTGTATGAATTTTTAATTTTTTGTTTGCTGTATCATACCATAATTGGCCGCGAACTGCGCTCGCTGGACTTGTCGCTCCTGCAAAATTTTCCAGCATATGTACGGTATTTTCATTTTGAATTTCCCCGTATCCTGCATAATTTTTACCAATTAATTTGACATCTAAACTTTGGTTGACGGTGCCGTCCTCGATTACTGCAATCGCTGTTCCGTCCCATCGGTTTATAGTATACGCCATTCTGTTAACCCCTAATATATGTTATTTATCGCTGCCAGTTATTTTAGAGTTTACCTTAATAAGGTGAGTTTATATCGCTCTCAAATCCCCATAAACCGGGCTGTGGGCTTAGACCGCCGCCCATCACAAACAGTTTATCTTGTCTTACAACATTGATAACTGCGCTAGGTCCTGTAATTGTTTGTCCTAATGTAAATCCTTGAACTACTGTTTCTGAACCGTTATCTGCGGCATTTCTAACTGACACAGTACTATACTCAACACCAGCCGTTGGACTGTATGTAATGTCACCAACAGATATCGATAATGATGTTGCATGTAATCTCAATCGTGTTCCGTCAATCGCTACACCTTCAGGAGCAGTATCTGGATCATAATAAGGAGCGATTGTATCTAAAATTGCGGCAATTTGTCCGTTTGATAGACCTGTTATATCCATGCTCATAGATATACCTCGATCAAATACTCGAGCATCTGTATAAGACTTAGTGGCAGCATCTTGCTCATCTACAGGATCTGCCATGTCCACTATTCGTTTATTGCTAACCGCAGTGTTATTTGCAGGATTTAAAATTAAATTATTTGCAGATGTGCTGATTGTAGTATTATTAATATACGTAGCATTGTCTACATTTAAACTTTCTAAGGTTCCAAGAGTTTGTAAATTAGAATTAACTACAGTAGCGCCGAGCGCAGTACTAGATAAAACCTCAGAGTTATTAATTTTATAAGTTTTTGTTGATGCTAGATTAAAATGCTCACTGCTCGACCAATAACTATTGCTCGGTGCAAGAGAAGTATACACCCAGTTGATAGTTTTATCTGTTGTTCCTCTTAAAGTAATGCCGCCACCGTCAGCACCCGTGTCTGTCGGAGCCGATAATGTAGCACCTAATATAATATTTTTATCTTCAATTTCTACTTCAGTGGCATTAATTATAATAGTTTCTCCCGAAACTGTTAAATCTCCTTGTACTTTAAGATTGCCTTTAACATCTAAAGTTGCCTGAGGATTCTCTTCAAAGATTCCAATTCTACCTAATACTGAATTAATTGAAATTGCTTCAACAGTTCCTGTTGGTGACTTTACTCGTATACCCAAATCTTGATTGGTAATTTTATGTTCGATAATAAATTTACCGGCAGATACTTTTAAGTCTACATCTTCAGACGAACCAATAATTAATCCAGAATCTGATTGTAAAGTTAATCCGCCAACAATAACTTGATCTTCATCGTTGTATACTATCTGTTCAGCAGATTTTAAATCTCCTGTGTTAGTTAAAATATTTTCGGCTCTTGTTACAATAGCGTCAAATTTCATATTGGTTAAAGATCCTGCATTAAATCCAACTTGTATATCTTTGATAGCAGAATCATAACCGACTATAGGTTGAGACGGAGTAAATGCATCTTTACTAAAAATTCCTAGCAAAGTATTTGCAACATACAACTTTGCAACTGTGTGGCCTCGATTAAAATTGTCTAGGACTGTTTCAACTACAAATCCAGTAGTTCCTTGAATGTTATTATAAATTGGTCCTGCTAGTGTTAAATCAGTTCCGTCATAAAACCAAAGTTGATTTGTTTCACTGTTAATCCACAAATCTCCAGCAACTAAGTTAGATGGTTCTCTAGAACCAATAATTGGGCCACCGGCTGCTCTAAAGTCAGTTCCGTCATAAACATTTAATCTTCCCGACGAGGTATCATACCAGATTTGACCTTTGAGCGCAGATTCAGGTGCGCTAGAACTAGCAAAATTTTCTAGTAACTTAACAAAGTTTTCATTGATTGATTCTCCAAATGCTGTTACATTTTTTCCAATTAATGTCAATGATGTTGTACTGGTATCAAATGTACCGTCTGGAATATCAACTAACTGATTACCGTCTGTTTTATTAATTCTATATGTCATAGTACATTTCTTCCAGTATAAATGATGTAATTTAATGTTAAGAAAGGATTCATTACATTAAATTGAGATTGTATCGAATCTCCGCTTGGAGTTTTTGGATAATCTAAAATTCCGCCAGAATCTGACAAATACTGTCCTCTTGCTGTAACAGTAGATCCTTCTCCGCTAATAGCATTAGTATCGGTAGGATCGCCTGGTACGTTTCTAAAAGCATAATACTTGTTTTCGTCGTCGCCGATCATATCATGAACGTGATCTGGTATTTCATTTTCGGCGATAAGTTTTTTCTCAACACCGCCGCCTTGACCTACAATGTCTGCTACAGGATCTGTTACTCTATTTGCTGATCCGCCACTTGTAGATATTTGAACTGTTGGATCTACTGCACTAGGAACTGTAATAGAGTTGTCCATATTATCGCGAGCTAACGGCATTCTTCCTCGCATATCGGGAAGTTTAAATGTACCGAGACCTAATAACGTAGATATATCACCAAACTGATATCCAATAATTTCAAATAGTTCAGGATAGGAAGAAATTAAAACTTCTGCTCCGTCACAAAATAACCAACCGCTGGGTGCTGTGGATCCAGCATACGGAAGAACAACTCCTGCAGGTGTTACAGGAATCGCTGTCCATAAACTTTGCTTAGTAATCTTTTTAAGACCTTCTGTGCCTCGGCTGACAATAAATTCGTCACCTTCTGCTATAGAAAGTACTTCAGGCTTATCAGTAATAAATGTTTCGCTTAGTTGTGTAAAAAATCGTTTTCTGTTTCCACTTAGGCCAAATCTTGAGATTGCACCTACTGATGTTTGCGGTCCTGTTTGAGGACTTGAATATTTTACATAATCTAGGCCGCCGTCAACTACTGTGTATGTTCCTCGATAGCCAACTGGTGCTATTCCCGACACAATAATTTGTGAGCCTGTAGGATATGGTGCCACAGTTTGTGCAGTAAATGTTAACGTGGCCTCTGTTCCGTTACCCGAAGCAGTTAATGTATTAAGAGTCGGAGTTCCGGTTTGACCGTCAAACTCGATCTCATTACTTGTAATGTCACCGTCTAAATCAAATATTGTCGGACTTGCTAATTTTGTTGAAGAGCCAGTAGCGTTTCCAGTTAACTGTCCAAAGACGTTACCATAAAATTCCCCGTCAAAACGAGAGCTCCATACTCTTTGGAACTTTTTATCAACTGTTCCTATGTCTGCTCCAAGATTCACATCAGGAAGAATTGTTCCTGCTACTGTTACAGTGTTACTATTAGATGATCCAAAAGAAACATCTCCGCTGATGTTTAGGCCTCCGGTAATTGTTGTATTACCACCTATTGTTGCATTACCACCGGCACTAATATTGCCCGATGCATTAAAGTCTCCTCCTACATCTAAATCTGTTTGAGGATTTGTATTATTGATGCCCACACGTTCTGAACTGTCAACACGAACAACAGTTCTAATCGAACCATTATTGTTCATGCGAATGTCTAAATTTGATCCCGATGTCTTATGGAAAATTACACCTGCTTGTCCATCAATACCAAGATTTAACTGTGTGTCTTCACCTACGGAAACACCACCACTGTTTCTAATGTTTATTGGGAAATTAGTATTGCTTGTAGCATCGCTTCTTAAAAAATTACTAGCAGATACTGTAGTTGTTCCAACTAGTAATGCGGCTGCCTTTTCAGCAACTCCCCAATAAGTGTTATAATTTGAATTTAAATTTACGCCGGCCTTAATCTGCTGAAATCCCGGAATTAACGTTTTTGGTGTAAACGCTTCTCTACTGATTATTGCTACACGCTCACCGTTTACGTAATTGCTAACTACTGGCTGAGGATTACTTAATGTATCATCAATAAATTCTGGTTCTGCTCCAGTTCTTGCACCCTCGCTAAATCTCGGACCAACTAAAATCCATCCCGAACCTGTATATAGATATAATTGTTGTGTGTCAGTGTTTACCCACAAATCTCCTGGTAAACTAGTAGCAAGTGATGGCTCGACGTTACCCTTTTTTAGGCCGCCTGCGCTGGACCATGTAGTACCGTCCCAGATTTTTAATTGATTAACTCCTGCGGTATTGTCGTACCATAACTGTCCTTCTACTGGATTATTTGGGGCGGCATCGTTGGCGAAATTTTCCAGCATGTGGAGAAAATTTTCAGCAATGATAGTACCGTAGCCGGTAACATTTCTTCCTGGAAATTGCAAACTAGTTGAATTATTGATCGTACTATCTTCAACCGTGATCGCTGGTTTGTCTAAATTTGTTGAATCAGTGTATCTAACTTGATATGACATAATTAAGCCTCATTAAAACCGGTTAAGCTCTGTACTCGAACTGTATAATCAATTTGAATTAAACGATTCAATGACTTTTGTACGGGGTGGAAAATAACGTGAGTTAGCAAACGACCAGTTCCGGTTGGATCATAACTACGTAGGCCTAGTTCGTCAAATACATAATCACCGTCGGTGTAAGTTGCATTATCAAATGCATCTTGATCTGATGGCTCACCATAGTCTAATAAGCAAGTGATTAAGATATCTGTATAATTTGTACCTGTAACATGACGTGTTTCTATCTTATTTCTAGTAGGATCTAAATTATTTGTACTTCTATCATCGACAACTTTGGTATAAGTTTCGTTATATAAACTAGCATTTGACCCGGTGCTGTTCGGAGTAAGGTATGTAATAATGCCGGTAGGGTCTACGCTAGTGCCACCATTACCAAATACCATTTCATATATAAAGCCTTGCCCAGCGTTTGCTAAACTTTCAGCCATCGCTATACTCATATTTTCGTAATGAATAGCATTTTTCTTATCAATAAAGACTTCTTTAGTATTAGGATCATGTATCTTAATATGTCCTTGTACTAAAAAACCTGAATTTTCTTTTGGATTGTTTGTCATGTTAAAATCACCTGTATTTTATATTTATCGAGGCAAATCTGCTCTCTTTGCACGAACGAATTTAGCCTGATCTGTTTGTGAATCAACTAAACTTTCGCCTTGAGAAACCCAAGTTTTACCTATCTTTTTCTGTACTATTACTTTTGCGCCCTTCATTGGTGCATTGGTTAATCTTACATATGCTCCAACATTTTTGTTTACAGCAAATTCTGCTTCTAATTGTTTGTCTCCGGTAGGGCTATCTGGTCCTAACGATTCGTCCCAAATATTGATAGGAGTTTTGCGCAATCTCTGTCCTGCCACAAAAACTTCTATATCCATTCCTTCCCAGTATTCTAACGGAATGCTTGTGTAATCAAGAACAGTACCAGTTCCCGATCCAACTGAGTTAGCAACGAATGATGTACCAACTGTATTAGAACTAGCACCAATACTCATAAAATCTGTGGTTCCAACTGATTTAATAGTGTAACCACGTCCGGGCTGGATATCTGAAACACCGATCTCCGCAGTATCCTTGTACCAATTTGTTGCAGATCTTGGATCAGGTAATGGACTAAACGGTAACAATATTTGTACATATTTTATTGCTTCTGTAGCAACGTAACTAGTTTGTGCGATAGTTTCTAAACCAATAGTAACCGAAGGATTCACAACTATTAAATCATATCGTCCAACAACTTCAGGTTGATTGATAAAGGTTAATTGAGTTGCACTAACATATGTTGTTTTACACTTGCTTCGACTGTGTGTACCTGTCATATTTCCTGTAGATACAGATAAAGTCACAGGGCTGCCTCCGCGAGTCTCACTAATCGTGATATAGTATTCGTCGTTATCTTGACCATAAGTTAGTACGTAGTACGAATCTTCGCTGTTAATTCCGCCAAACACTGCTCCGCTGAAAGAAATTTCCTTGCCTTCGTAGATTCGATCAATTGAAGATACTATTAATTCTCCTGCAGAATTAATTTCAGTTACATTAAAGTTCACAGTTAATTCTGGATCTCCAACATAAACTTCAACGTTTTCTTTAAAACCTGAACCAGTTACTGTTACTACTTGTGTTCCTAGTGGAAATGCTGTATTGTTATTGAAGTCATACTTTATCGAAGAAACACTCATTCCGAAACTATTTTCAAATAGTTCTGTTCCTCTGTTATAACCTCCAGCAACCAACACGACAGTTTCTGTTTCATCTTTGTAAGGTATAGTCTGTGAAATACTCGAATCATTGACTATTGTTCCCTGAGGATGAATCTGCGGTACACCGGTACCTAGAGTACCCCTTCGAAGGTATCTTAAAATATTTCCGTCTTTTTCTAAGTACTCGATGCGTTCCTTATCAATTACAATAATGCCTGGCTGATTTTGAGATCTTAGAGGAGTAGTTAATCCCGATGCATCTACTAATTTAATTTCAGTGTCTGACCAATTTAATGGTTCAGCAAGAACAGTAGTTGCAGATGCATCTAATCTCTTATAGAAAGTTCGATTCAATACATCTTTAAAAATTCTATAACCAAACGGATAATCTGTAGTAACTTCACTGCTAAAGACAATAATTTCAACTACATCTGAAGAAAGTAAAGTTCTATTAGAATCAATTTGAATATGGGTTCGATTATCTTCTAAGATATAATCAATTTCTGGAGTTAATAATTCTCCGTTAATTGTTAACCAGACGTACTGAGCGCCGATTGCTGGGTTTCTTAACGGAATTCGACCAGCAAGTAATTGATTTAAGCGATAGTAATCAGTTGATCCAACAGTCACCGTGCTAGACGATGTTATGTAATCATTATTTCTTTCAATGTCTAAAATATCGTGATTAGTAAACACTGTAACTACAAACTTATCGTTTACTGAATACGTATCTTCTAAGATTAATTGTACTCCAGTTGAATCAGTTTGAACAGAATATTCGGCATTTTGTAAAATCACTAAGGCAATTTTATCACCAATGCTGGCTACTCCTCTCTTAATAGTTAATTGGTTCGTTGAAGATTTCCAACTAAAGTCCTTGGCAATAGATAATTCATTGCCATTTCTAAAGACTCTAACTTTATCTGCATCAATGGTATTGTTTGCATAATCTACACTGCTTACTGTAAATGTCCTCGATGCTCCTACGACATCGAAATAAACTGTATCTGCAGGTCTTAACACTTTGCCTTCATGCTCAACGATAATATTGTTATCAAACGGTTGCAAGTTTGCTGGAACATTTGCTAAATCATATGTTTGACTTGTGCCATCATAGATTATTGTCTCCGATGTTACTCTGCTAACTGTATTTTCAAGGGTATTCAACACAATATAATCAATAATTGATGTATTGTCTGGAGGTGTATCAAACCTAATACCAATATTACCTACTTCGGTATATGTGTTGTCTGTTGTAAAGGTAGTAACTGTTGACGGAACGCCATTTACAGATACTAGAACAGAATAATCTCCTTCCCATCTTGCAGAAGTTACAAACTCAACGCTGGTTCCATCTGCTATAAAAAAGTCCGAGTCAAGAATATTAGTTCCGTTTTTACTCATTGACGTTACAACAACTTCGGAACCAATTGGTAAGTTAGTTGGAAAAACAATCTTTTGAGTAGCGTAATTTAAAGTATAATCAACATTTTGTGTTTTTAATAATCCGTTTAATTTTACAAATGCAGCCTGCGTACTATTAGGTTGTTGACCGATATTAAATTCATTTTCGGGTTCGGTAGTTATGTAATGACGTGTAACAATAATCGGAGCACCGTCCTCGATAATGTGATAGACTGTAATTGCAACAGAATCAACAACCTGACCTGTTACTATTTCTTCAGGCGCATGGCTAGTAGTCGGTGTTACAAAATTGTCTCCATCGATTATTATTTCGTCTGCTGTTATACCTTTGGCAGTAGCATAGGTAAAATCTCCGCCAATTATTTCAGAATCAAAAAATTGTCTATTCGGGTTAAAACTGCCGTCACTGGTGCTCTTTCGGAAAATAATATTATCACCGCTATTTAAATCAACTTCTGAAGGAATAATTATCGGAGCATCGGTGCTGCCGTCGCCGATGAATGTATTCATCTGAGCATCTGGATTTGTTATTTCCGAAGCAGAATTTAAATTGCTTAATGCTTGGGACACTTCTGCTGACTTAGCAGTAACTTCATTTTGTTTTGCTGTTAAATCGTCTTGGATGTCTACAAGTTCATTTCCTAACACAGAAAGTTCTGCTATTAAGATCGTTTCTTGATTTTGATTATCTGTTAAAAGTCCTAGTACTGTATAATACAGCGGATCACTTGGCGTTAACCCTGCTAGTTGTTGTTCTAAATCGTTGATAGTTTCTTGTGTTACTAACAGTTCCGCTGTTATTTCGTCAATTTCTTCTTGCTTGGCTGCTTCCTGATCTGTCAGACCTGCTTCTTCATTTTGAAGTGTTGCTAGTTCTGCTGATAAAGAATTATAGATGCTTTCTAAATTAGTATATTCATCATAGTTAGGATCATCAATTCGAACACCGTTAACATAAATGTTAATTTGCTCTCCATCCCCAGGAATGTATGGAAGGTTAAACGACCTTGTTGTGCCATCGGACACTACTAAATGATCTGTATAATTTTCGTCAAAGTCATCCCAACCACTAGTAAACCATGGTAGTCCGTCCCAACCAGATCCTAATTCAAATCCTAGACCGGTTACTTCTACACCACCGTAGTCTACTCCTTGCATCAACTGTCCAAGGTCTTTACCTAATTGTCCAACTTTTGGATTATAATAGTATTGAATTCTATCCGCGGCTGTTAATAATCTTATATCCTTGTTATAGGTAATCGACACGTTTGAAGATCCAATGCCAGCGGCTGTTGACAATTCTAAAACACCCTTGTGTCTTGTGTAGCCCTGTGATGTATCTTTTATGTTATACACTCTGTAATCGCTAGCAAGTAGTTCTTCTCCAGAGACAATTACAGATGTTTTATTTGTTTTAATATCAATCGGCCACGTTAAATCAAAACGAGTTTTTGATCCAGTGCCGCTGAATGTTTGCGCAACGGTAATCGAACTAATTTCATATTCAGGAATAATTCTATCAAATTTTACTTCGACGGTATTCTTTCTCACAACACCGTTACCTAATACTGCGGATGCTCTGGCTCCTGTTCCTGTTGTTCCTACAGAACCAGTAATAACAACTTGCGGAGTTGTTAGATACCCTTCTCCTTGTTGCTCAACTACTATCTTTTTAACTGAACCCTGTGAAATATAAGCGGTGGCTGTGGCTTGAACTCGAGAATTACCTACAATTTGTATTGCAGGTGCTGTTTGATATCCAGAACCGCCGTCTATAATTAATATTTCAGTTACTGAATAGCCGACATTGTCTAACCAATCTGAGTATGGCTCGTTAAGAATTTCCTGCGAGGTATAAACAATATTAGAGTCTTTAACTTTAACATTAAAAGGTAAAATTTTTCCTTCTTCTACGTTATATTTTGCTGGAAGGTCAAAATCAGTAGTAGCAGTATTTGTATTTTCAATTGATGAATAATTGCTTATAAACTCTCTAACCTTACTTCGATATGGCTTTACCTCGTTGATATAGGCTTCATAACTTGACAAGTTATCGTTTTTATAATTAATTTTCTGTGTTAATAATCCAAGATTGTGTCTACTCTTAACAAAGGAAGTTTTAAATGCCCAATCGACAAATGTTTGTTCTGAGAACACATAGCGAAGGCTTGCAAAGAATAATTTGTTATATTCAATCTCTAAATTGTCAACTAACAATTTATCTTTAATAACATTTAGAATTATTCTTAATTCTTCTTTTGGCTCATCGTCATATACGTCGCCGTCATACGTGAAACTATCAAATCCTACATTACTATTAACAAACTTGTAAAGATTAGAATTAAATTGTATTGTTCCGTCTTGACGGCCGATTGTTTTGTAATTTAAAGAAATATTATCTGTGTTAAGATTGTTAATTCTTTCTAATAAAATCCATCCTCCGGACTTTTCATTTTTAATTTTAATCGTATCTCCAACTGAGATATCAATAAAACTCATTTCATATGAAAAATCTACTTGATGATCAATTCTAGTATACTGAGAATAACCGTCAGCATACCAATCGACATAATTCCAATGTTTAGTTACGTCGTATGTTTGTGTTTTAGATCTAAACCAGTTACCTAAGGTACTATCCCAGATGTATAAACTCCACTTATTAGCCGCAGTTTCGTCGCTTGTTACAAGAATTGTAAACGGTCTAATATATAATGAAGTTGTATCTAAATAATCTCTACCCGAATTGTCTACAGTTACACCAGTAACCTCGCCCGAAGAATTTATAATTGCGCTAAGTCTAGCGCCTGATCCTTCACCGATAATATTAATCTCTGGAGGAATCTTATATCCGCGCCCTGGATCTGTAACTATGACACGAACAATTTTACCTTCTTCAATTACAGGTAGTGCTTTTGCTTGTTTAAATCCGGTTGATCCTACAAATCTTATTTGACTTTGATTTGCAATTTCAATGTCGAACTTTCCTGAAATTTCTGTCGGAGCAACGTCTTTAGAATTTAATTCTGAAAAATCAAAATCGTCAATAATCGATTCTTTAATCAATACAGAATTAACACGCTCAATGAACTGTTTCAGTGCTTCTAATCTATTAATGAACATTCCTTGACGTGGCTTGTTAAGGACTCCATATTTTAACTTAGCAGGAAGCCTTGGATCCGGAACTTCATTTCCTAAAGTATCGTATCCAACTAAACTATCAAACCATTTTTGTTCGATGAACTTATTAAGTTTTTTGTTTGTGTTACCTTCAGCAAGTAATTGATAATGCGCATGGATATTATTTTCTGTGTTATTAATAGTCCAGTATCGAATGTTTAGTGCCACATCATTTGCAGTTATTAAATCTTTACAATTTATTAGTGCTAGTTGATTTTTTCCGAGTAATGCAACATACTGTATTCCCTGCCCTTTTGGATTTGAAATTAATAATGCTACATCGCTTGCTGATGTTTTTCTAAAAGAAACATCAGGAACTATATTTTTATTCTTTACCCAGAAATAATAAACATTTTTAAATGTTTTGCTAACATTGTCATAACGTTGCTTCACACTGTAGGCCAAATTGCCGTATTTGGAAACACCACTAATTCCTAAGGATAGTCCAGTCTCAGTATCTGCTAGGCTATCCCATTCTTCGGGAGTATATTCTGACTCAACCCATTCGTAAATATCAACACTTGCATCATTATAGACTGTATTCCAAGTATTGGCTTTATAAGAAATATTTCCTTGTAGAGGATCAGCAAATTTAATTGCACTTAGATCCCACCATAGTTTACCAACATTGGTAGTCGTCCATGGTGTTAGAGCGTCAACGACTACTGCGTCAGTACCAAGTGTGTATACTGCCGGATCGTAGTAGGTCTTATAACTTAATTCTTGTTCTGCAATTCCTAAGATTTTTCCTTTTATAGGATCAATAAAATCTAAGTTGGCGACTATTGTATTTGTTCTAACATTATACAAGAATATAGATTTGATTTTAGTTAAGTCGACTGAAGGTTCTGGCTCTCGATATTTTGTCCATGATTTTTCAGAACCTTTAAATTCGTAAAATTTTCCGTCTACTAAATCTTGATCGTTAACATAGATACTATTAACAACTACAAATGCATCACCGTAATTGATGCCGTTAACTGTTTGTGGTTCTAGCTCATCTGCTATTAAGAACTTAGTGTCATACTTTTCATAAACTCTAACACTTCCGGTAAATTCTTCTACTTCGATAAAATTTGTAGTGTTTAAATCAAATGTAGTTCCGTCACTAAAGGTAGTTTCAATTGTCTGATTGCCACCGTAACTGTAAACTACTAGCCTATCATTATTAATACCAAATTTAACTCTATATCCAAACTTTTCACTGTCTTGATTTAACGGACTAGTGATTAAGTCTTCTACCGAGTATTCGCCGGTAGTTAGTTTGAATACAACTACGGCGCCTTGATTAAAGGCTACATCGGAATAGCCCGGAACACCGATTGCGATATAATTTGCATCTTTTGTGATAGCAACAGATGTTCCAAAATTGCTTCCGGTATCAATATCAGTTAAAGATGTTGTATCACTGATATTAATTTCTTTAATTAAAACAAAAGATGATCCAGATAATCTATAAACACTGACCGACTCATCATTTTTTGATACCACAACAGTATTGTTTGTAGAAATATCAATGTCAGTAATTTCAATACCCACAGGTACGGTGACTGATGCTATTATAGAATTTGTGGTTAAGTTGTATGCAGAAATTCCAGATGCTGTCAATGTACTTCCGTCTGATGTTAATCCACCCTTGGATACAATATATAAAATATTTCCGTTTACTTGGATTTTATGCCCGAAGTACTGGGCTTCAGTCGGAATAGTACTTTGAATTACTCGTGTAAATTCATATCCTCCGTAGATATTTTTAGTGTATTGTGCTACATAACCCTGATTCAATTCAACTAAGGTAGGAGGTAGAGGTACAGGATTAGGAATTTCTAACAATCCGTATCGCGGAGCACCGATGAACAAATAAGTGCCGTCTGCGCTGAAGCAAAGGCTTTCGCCAAAACTTCCGTTAGTTTCGATAAATGTTTCTGTCGACAGTGGGAAAATCTGATCCTGGAACGCCCAGCCAAAATTTGCTGTAGGTCTAGAATAGAATAGCACAGAGTTAGTAGCAGCCGATACTAATACAGTCTCGGTATTGTCAACTGCTATTACTTTACTAAAGTAATTTTCTTCACTTAAAATTTCTGTTCTAGAATATTTTTTTGAAAATTTCCAAACACTCCAATTGCCGTTGGTACCGTCGACCCATACCAATTCGTTATTTTTCTTGGCGCTAATCGGTAAAGAATTTAAATCGTCAATACTAGATAAACGCTGAGGTGTAAATTTAAATAGGTTTATATTTAAATTATTATTAATATCTATGATGGCAGCAGTATCTAGGTCCGCTGGCATTTCGATTTCAAACCAATTTAACCCGATATCTAAAACCTTTTTAATTCCTTCAAGTGAATCTATTGTATTGTTAATACCGATGTAAGAACCAATTTCTATATCGATAGGAAGTTTAAAGTTTAAAACTATTCTTAGATTGCTCGTTTCTTCAACTTTTTTGATCGATCTTGCAAATAGAGTAAATCGATACACATTCCAACTGCTTTTATCAAACCCTAACCAGAAATATTGACCTTCGACTAAGTCTTTAATATTATAGTTTTCAAAGTCATCTTTTGATGATATGATGTAATTTACATCTTCATAATTTACATAACCTGCTGTTCTAATATATTCTTTCTTTAGGTTAGTAATCGGTAAAGGCTCATGATTATAATCATCAGGTCTTAGATAAACTTGATCAGGAGTTATTCTGTAAACAAAGTCGTTTATACCTTGTGGTACACTTGTTACTAACTCGATTGGTTGCGGATTAATTAAAAACTTTTCTTCGTTAAGCAAATACTCTACTTCTTCAAATCCGCCATTGGCTCCGTATTGTCCTAAACGTATTGCCCATTCTTCAAAAAATTCTAAACTATCTTGTTCTGCAAAATTTAATGCATCGAAAAGTTTTGAAAGACTATTTTTTGTGCCTTTCTCTTGAATCATACCTTGATAAAACTTATATTGACTTACATCATCATTAATGATGTTTTCAAGGTATTGACGCTTTTGGTATCCGATTAAGTGTTGTGCAAATTTCTGTTGATCAACATCAAAACTATCTGTATCAAGGTCGTAGAAATCTTCGAACTGATCGGCGCGGTAATCCCAGTTAGGAATTAATTTGCTTTCAGGACGATCTGTTAATTTATACCAACTTTCGTCATCGAAGGTTTCTGTTCCAGGAATATTTTTCTTAGCACTATAATAAAATTCTTTATATTTTACAGTTTCGCCAAGGGCATAATCTTTCCATGCCTTCCACTCAGTGACTGTAGCTCGATCGTAGACAAATCCTGGAATATTAAAATCTCCATTCCAGTCACTGATTTTATATCCAACTACTTTAATACGATCTTGACGATATCCCTGAGTTTGATCATAGATAATGTCGTTAAAAATCGTTATGTTGTCTAAAATTAATACATGTTCTTTCTGTACTAGATGTAATGAAGCATGGTATAAACCGTCTGCTGTATTTTTAGGTCTTAGACTGAAACTGTTTCTTTCTCTAATACTGTTAGTGAAGGATGGCTCTAACTCTATTCCGTCTTGTTTAAAAATGCTGTAATCATAGAATGGATCGTATATACTGTCAACGACCGAGTAATCTTGTTTGTAAATTAATTCCTCAGCAGAAGGGCTAAGTGTAATAACAGAGCCTTCTGCCCAATTTTGAGTAGTCCAGAATGCAAATTCCTTTGCACTAGTTTGCCAATCTGTAACAGTTTTTAGTGCAGGGTTAAAGTATTCAAAAACAAATCCTTGATCTGTTAGATATTTTCCATAACCTAATAAAAAGTCAATGACTTCTTGAACTGTTCTAAGCTCGGCACCGTAATGAAGGGTGCTAATATCTGATTCAAAATTTCTTCTTAAGATAATTTCCCTGCCGCCGATAATCGGTAATGACGGTAGTTTAGCAAAATATTTTGTATCAAAGGCGGTTGTGCTTGTGTGCGCCACTGTGACTCTAAAATAGTTTTGATCACTTTTTACAATTTGTCCTTTACTGTAAAACTTATTCGCCGACCATTCTACGAATGTTTCTGATATACCACCGACTCTTATTACAGGGTCTGATACTGATTCAACACTCTTTCTGTATTTGAATTCTGGTATTGTTTTATTATATCCTTTGATAACAAATCCGCTATCAACTTTTTCAATAATAACGCCGCTGTAAACAACAGTATTAGTCGGTACACTAGTGTTTAAAATAATATCATAGTTTTCTTGAGGTATAAACACATTACCTTCATTCAATGGACTACGACTATCTAATATTAATTTAAATTTTTCTTTAGAAGTAAATCCGGCTAGTTTGCTAGATACTCTAATTTGTAAATTTAATAGGTCTTCTTTAAATGTATCAAGTATCGAAAACGACTTGCTAATAGCATAATCTGACAAGTAGTTGATTAAACCACTGGTATAAACTTTAGTACTATCTTTTACTGTGCTTGGAAATACTAGATTTTCAGTATTAAATCGCAGATTGCCTGCAGGCATTTTGTAAACAATCTGTCCAGTGTCATCTCGATATTGACGAATTCTATCGAAGCAAACTGCAAACATTTTTGCAGGTCTTAATAATGTCAATGCTGTTATTAAAGCAAACGGATAATGACTGCTTCTGCGCCATGCAGTTTCTATAGGTGACTGGTCGCCGAATGTAAATTCTTTTTCAGCAAATACAGAAATAAATTCTCTAACTAATCCTATGCTTAATGGGTCCAATAATGTACCAGATTCGTCAACTGGAATGTATTTCAATAAAGACGGTCTTGCATAAATTGGATTTCTTTGTGGTAGTTGTCCTGGAGTTTTAATAATACCCTGTGATAAATCTTCCCATAATAAAAGATTGTCTTTAGTGTAGGGTGCAGGACCGTAAGTTGTTTCCCACCAATCTGGTTGTATCGTAAACCCTAACATCTCCCATGGATGGGTATGCGGACGGTCTGTATCGTAGAAATATTTAAAAATTCCTCTCCAGAAGCCAGGTAATAAATTGTCCGACGCATCTGCAAAACTTTTATAATTGTAAGTAAAAGGATTATTTCTATCATAGAAAGTATGTTTAGTGTAATCATCATTGATTAAACTAGTCCATAATAAAAACTCTTGACGCAGTGTAGAATTTAATTCTTCTCGTTGAACATCGCCCGTTCTATAGTATCCGGTAACAAAAGAATCGATGTTGAAAACAGATGTGTCATATTTGATTTTTATATTATTAAAAATTCTTTTTTCAAATTCTAAAAGTAACTCATCTCTAAAATCATCAGCATCTCCAGCATTAGAAAATGCTACTGTGATACTACCATCGTGTCCCTGAATAACTTTCGTAGGAGTCTGATATGTGTTGTCTACATAAATTTTTGGTTCGAATAAAGGATACAATCCCAACTTTGTTGGTGTCGGTGGAATACAGCATCCTGCGGTTTCTTCATACTGATAAATTTGAAGAATGTCGCCTGTTTGAATTGTTGATAACAATCTTATAAAACTATCATTAATAAAGATATAATCTTTTCCGTGCAATAACAACTCGTCATTTACATATACTAATACGGCTTTACTGCTGGCAGTATCTAGATTAAAATCAAAAGTTAATGGGTAATCAGTAAAACTGTCGTCGATAATTTCTTGTTCGTAAACAAAACTAACACCGAACGGCATCATATCACTTAGATAAAACGGAGACTCGACAATGTTTTCTTTAGTAACTTCTTTAAGGATTAGATCTAAGTGAACTCTAGTAAGTCCATCGTAGCCATATGTAGTTGCAGTTCTGATTAAATTTCTTTTAAATTTTGAATATTCTTCTCTCGCATAACGTAAACTTTTTATAATGTTTACATTTTTATTTGTAAATGCATAGACGATTGGTGCCAACGGACCCGAATGCTGTACAACCTGTGTTCCGTAACCTGAAACATTTCCAAGGTCTCTAAGATTGCTAGTACCAGGCAACGATCCTGCAAACGTATTAATATTATCAGTAATAGTTTTAACGTGGTTAGATATTTGACCTAATGTTAAATCTGTTAAACTTAGATTTTTAGGATTGCTTTCAAAATTGCTTGGGAACTTGTAATAACCCTTATCTAAAACTTTCTCAGCAGTTGATATTGTTTCGATGATCAAAACATCGTCAACTTGTAAATCTTGCTCAAATTGAATGTATGCTATTCCGTTCTGTCTAAAGATGTCAAAGTCTTTTCTCTTAGAATTATTGACAAAAACTGCAACTTCTAAATCAGATAAGTTTCCACTCTTATTATAAACGTCGATCGGAAATAAGTTTAATAATTCTTGAGAAACATCATACTGACGAATAACTGGTTGCTTAGTTAAAAATTCCGCCTTAACCCAGCCATTTAACAAATTATATGACGTTAAGGAATTATTAACTTTAACATATCCTCTATCCAGACTTCTTTCGATTAGTTCTACTTCGCCCTGGAATGTAAATTTGTCTTTGTGTAAATTGAAGTCGAAAACAATGTCACCAATGTTTCCAATATTTTTATATTCAATTTCAAAATTTAATTCAGGATCTAACACGCTACCTGGTTGGTAACTAAAAATCTTTGAGCCTAAGAAAGATGATCCGATGTATACTGATCGGTCTCCAAAACTAACATTGTTGTTGTCTACTACATCAAAGAGAGGCGGAACATTAACATCGGTTTTATTTTGAGATTCTACCCAAGCACCGCTTGCATAGTGGAACATCTTTCCTTTAAAGTTATCACCAATGTTAACTAATACTGCTTCGCCTTCGATCGGCTGTGTATCATCTTCTTCTAATAATGTAATTCTTTTAACACCCAAATGTGTTACAAAATGAACTTTAAAAATTCTTCCATTTACAGTCGAATCTGTGTCGACTGCAAATAATACTCGCATTCCTTCTAGCAAGAATACGCCGTCTATGTGATAACCTAATGCGCCTTCTACTGTAGAAAATGCATCTTTAGTGTACAAGTCAATCAAATCTACACTACGCTTTGCTACTTTACCAAAGTTCCATAATTGTAGATCTGGTCTAAATTCGACAATCGGCCTCTTGGCACGGGCGGATTGATCAATGTCTATCGGCTGTTGATTGTATGCTGCCGAAGTTTCAATTACTGTTTTATGAAACCAGCGATTATATCTTGACCAATGATTGCTGTCTCGACTTGCTCGATTAATAGTAATATAGTCTTTTACCTCTGGGTAATTATTATTAACATCGTACCCCTGACGATCGAATCCGATCGAATCGAATTCGACATTTTTGTCATTGGTAAATTCTAAAGGTGTTTGTAAACTTGTTTCTGCTATTAAGCGAATCTTGTCGCCCACTCCTTCAACATACCAGTTGTCAGATGCATATTTTTCCGGAACAACATTACCTATAAAAAATACTTTCATTCCGTTTGACAACTCTGTTGTGCCGTCGATGTTATAGGTCTTTTTACCTATGATTTCTTTTTCAACATCGATAAAAGTATTCTCTTCTATATCATAAATTTTAAAAAATCCAGATGTGTTTACATCGTTAGCACTTACATAATATAAAATATCGGGTGCAGTATCTGAGATTGTGAATGTAATTGTTCCTGTTTCTACATAAGATGTGTCACTAACGACACCGTCTGTATAGATAAATCCGTCGGCCAAATCTCGAACTGTTTTAAATGCGATAGGATTTCCTGGACAGTTAATTTCAAACTTATAAGTCTGTCCTCTGTATAACTTTAATGTAGGATTTCTTGTTAAGCCGTCAGGTGAAAACACATAAGCAACATTATCAACATCGCTAACTGTAGTAACAGTATATGTGCTAATAATCGACTTAGATTGGCCTTTAATCGCTATAGATTGAGGGCCAGACGGTAACCAGTAATATTCTCTGTAATTAACAAACTTGTCCCAATCAATATGCGGATTCCAAGAATAAAATTCTTGACTATTAATTTTATTATGATCAATCGTTGATGTATTAAAATAAACTAATTGATTTATATAATCGTTATAGTCGCTAAAAAATGTAACATTGCTCAACGAGTCTTTGATTACAACAGCAGGTTCTAATTGATAAGCCTGTCTTTCTAAAGATATCTCGTCTAAGTAGTTGTCAGCAGGAACATATGCTTTGCTGGTTTTTCTTCCGATGTACGCATTGATTTTATCAACACTGCCTACTGATATTAATTGATCAAGTGTACCATTTAAAAATTTTTGATTCGTAGCAGTTCTAAAATATCTAGGTAAAAGATTTACCGAACTTCTAGATTCACTGTTACCGATTGGTAGGTTTGGTTCTTTTTGATCTTTAGAGAATGCCATTTACTGTCCTTTAATTGCTAACTATGCCGCTTGACGAGGCTGCACTCGATGTTAAAATTGTACCTGATGAATTTAATCTTGCCGCAGTAATTTCTGAAATAATTTCAATATTGTCTACTGATATTGAACTTGCAAAAATTTCGTCTGGGTTAGATTTAATTTCGTATAAACTACCAAAGGCTAGGTTTTGATTCTTAGGAACTAAAACAATGTTTGCTATCTTTGGACTCATCTTAGTCATGATGTATGTTGCTAATTCACCAAAATAAAATGTGTCGCCAAAGTCCCAGTTTTCAATTGCAAAAAATTCTTTAATTGCACTAACAACACCTGTCTTAATATCATTGTCGCTGATTACTAATGATGAATTTTTAACAACTTTGAATGTTGCTTGTAAACTAATATCAGCCTTAGAACCAAATAAATTTTTATATTTCACTGGATGGAAAATAATTTCATCGCTGATGGCTTTTATTTTTCCTAGTGTCTCTCCAAAGTTTATAAACAGTGCATCACTGCTCGGTGGCAGTGGTTTAGTTGCTAAATCACCGTTGAGCCATAATCTATATTGAGTATCGTATGTCTTTGTTAATACATATACATCAATGATATTTGTTGCGGCTGGATCAATTCGAGCACTTTCGTCGGCAGCATGAACATACTGAAATTTCAAACTATCTCTACCGACAAATGCTCGATATTCTGTTGTGATTAAGAATGTAGTACTTTCTTTATAGAACACTTTAACCACATCTTCATCGATAACATAAACTAATTGTTGATCAGTTAAAAGATTCGTATCTATAGAATTTTGTGTGTTAAAAATTTTAATTAAATCGTTTTCGTTTTTAATGAAATAATAATCAACAACACCGTCGATACTAACTCGGCTCTTTTGAAAAACATATTTTTCAGAGGAATTAACATCTGGTGCAACAATTATGTCAAAAATTTCCGGATTATCAACAACACCGTCTTCGTCGTTATCATAAAAACTTATTGATATTTTTTTAGAATCAATGTAACCATCTGATCCTTTATATTCGTCTACAATTTCCCAATCAATGTCTTGAACTATTGGCACTACATCATCCGGCACAGTGTTAATTCCCAATACTGTGATTTTGTCTCGAACAATTTTTCCGGTGCTAGTGTCATAAACTTTATCTGAACTATCAAAGAAGAAACGAATCTCTTTTTCACTTTCGAAAACATATCGTGTTCCTCTTGTTGTAACAGTATATGTTTCTCCGTTAGTTTCAAATAAAATTATCCAACTTGCATCAAGTTGCTGATTACTTAGATCACCGGCTTTACCTAAACTAAAAGGATTCTTTTTATCAACATTAGTATCTGATATAATTTTCCATGTAGTAAGATTAGCATCGTATCTTAAACCAAATTCTTTATTTGCAAAAATTAAATCAACCATTCTAGTTATTACACTAGTTTCGAGGCCGGTTACAAACTTCGGAAGAACAGAACTTAGATATGCACCTGTTGGAATAAAATCGTTAAGGATCACTGGACCTGTTCCATCTTCTAGCGTTCCAGAATTAGATGCAGTGCCGTCAGAAACAACATTAATTATTTTGCTCCAGATATAATCTTTAGCGTCCTCACCTGCAAGCGAATTATCAACAATTTCATTATCAACAGTAAATCGACTGTTTATTGGAGGAGTAAATTTTATTAACGCACCTGGGACTAGGTATCTTAAATTTGAACTAGTAAAAGATCCTAATTTTTTTGTAGAAGCATCGTCGATGTCTCCGACATAACCCGTTGATAAATTAACTGCATTTGTTTTTTGATAGAATGCGCTGAAGTTAGGTCCTAAAGACACTGACGGATAATTGTCGATATAAAAATCGATTGTTTTTCTATTTTTTAATAAGGGTTCAACTTGATTTAAAACGACACTTTCAATGTCAGTTCTTGTGTTTACATTAAATGTAAAAATGTCAATCGTTGGTTCTTTATAGATTATGCCGTCAGTTCCAAACAGATTTGTTGTGCTATATTTTCCTGTGCTGTCTTTTAAATCAAAATATCGGCTAATGCCACTGCTAACTCTGTTTAAACTTTTTACTTTGATGAGTTCTTGATTGATACTTAGTGGAAAGACGTTATAGTCTTCGCCGGTAATCATTCGACCCTGTGTATAATATGTTGCAGGAGCATTGCTCTTAATGCTATCAGATGTTTCTGCGATATCTGCATTAGTTACTGTGTATTTTAATCCCAGAGCGATAGTCAACACTTCGCGTTTGTTTGCTCGACTAATATAAGGAACATCGATGGTAACGTTTTTAATATCTGCAGGATTAATTGAATAAGATAAACCGTTGCTGGTTCTATAATAAACTTTAAAATTACCCTGAGGTAAATTACCAAATGTGCCGTCAGCAAAAATTAGTCTTACACGATCTAACGAACGTGTCAAGACACTGTAAATGTTTCTAATATTTTTGTTGACGCTGTTATAGATAATATTGTTACCTTCGACTGCATCAACCTTGGTCCATAAATCAGTTTCGAATCCGATACTGTCTAAACCATATAGCCAGACATCTGAATTGTTAATATTTGGACTATCGATGTCTAAGGTTTCACTAGTGCTTGGTCTTTCTATCGTAAACGTACTTTCTTGTAATGTACCTTGACGGAAGTGTACAAAGAACCCTGTGTTACTACTTGCTGGACCACCGCCATCGTCTCTGTATAAGAAGGCTAAACTATTTGTCGGGAAAGGTGGTTCTTCATAGATATAATCTTGACCGGAAAAAGTAGTGCTCACGACTTCAAAGTCGACGTTTCTGCCGTCAATGTTTTTGCTAAATCCGTAAATTGGCACTTCTGTATTTGAAGCATTAAAGCGATATTGTTCGCAAGGAACACCGCTGATTAGAGACGAATCTGCTGGTTTCCCAAACTGGCTAGTTTCTGGTAATGCGGCATTTAATACTTTAATAAATTGCTCGTACCAGTTAGTATTAGCACTGTCGTTCCATACTATATTTTGATTAGCAAGACTTCGACCGTTACTGTCAATAACTGTTTCTGTTGTACTAACTGAGGTAAACTTTAATAGACCGTTGGCTGGCAAACAACGCTTTGGATTGTAAGACAATAGACGTGCTAAACGTAGTACACTTTCTCGTCTTTCTGCTAATTCAAGGAAGTTATCACGTGCATTTAAGTCAAAGCGGAAAGCAAGATTTTGACCTAAAAACGAAATCAGGTCGATCAATGCGAGATATTCGCTTGACTCAATATAATCATTAAAATCTTCTGGATAATTTTCACGTAAGTACGTGATCATTGTACGACGTAAGTTATCAAAGTCGTATGATTTAAAATCGGCATTTTTAAAAGATTGATATATCTTTTTCCAGTCTTCTGCCGCTATAAGTTTATTTTGTCTATCTACACTTGCCATGTTTAGCCCTCGATATTATATTTATCGAGTTTAAAAAGTGGGTAGATTATTAACTGAGGATGCTGTTGTTTTCGTCAAATCTAAAACGAAGTTGTTCTGAAATATTGTAAGGAAGATAAGTTAATTCGCATTCAACTTGTATTCCGCTTTCGTATTGGCTTACGACTAAACTATCAACTTTAACTCGAGGATCATAATTCATTATTTCTGTCACATTTTCTGCGATAGTATCTTTTAATTCCTCAGTTAAGGGGTCAAATAACAAGTCCCAAATGATACAACCAAACTCAGGATTCTCAAGTTTTTCACCCTGCCTAATGTGTAGATGATTGACGATATCTTGTTTAATTAGGCTTAGATCGTAGAGAGTAAAACTGCCGCTAGGATTAGAAACAGTGCTCAGTCCACGATATGCTCTGCCTGTAGGCACTGGGTCTGGTATACCATTCTGAGGTATAACACGTTTACCGGTTACTGAGTTATAAGTTGCCATAGTTTAATATTTATTTTCCAATTTTTTTGAATGTATCAACTATCGAAGTTAGCGATCCATTTGTAACTGTTGCGCTTGAACTTGAATCTGTTTTTGCTGGCGTATGACCTTGCGGATTTAGATTTTCGTGTCCTGCCCACGGTTCGTGTTGTGGAACTCGCTTAGGTGTGTTTGCTGGACCACAAGTAGATGCCGCAGGCCCGTTCATGTGAATATTGGCTGCTGTTTCTACATGGTCTCCGCCGGCTTTGATGTTGCTTTGTCCTGCTACTGTAATTTTACTGTCAGCACCCACAGATACTAACCAATCTGCTCCGCTTTCCATATGATACTGCTCGCCCGCAACCATATTGATATTGCGGCCGGCCTTCATATTAATATCCCTATCTGCAGAAATATTAAGGTCGTTCTTTGTATGAATACTAACACTGTCCTCGGCAAAAATATCAATTTTTCCGTTACTTGTTAACTCTATCCATGTAGTACCTCGACTATTTCCGATGTAAATTAAGTCTTCACTATTGTGTAATAAAATCTGATGACCTGTGCGTGTTCTAATGCGGAATAGTTCATTATGAGGAATATTTGGTTGGCCGCCTTTTTCATCATCTTGAACGCTGGCATATGTAGCAGGTCCCGTTGAAGCATGAGATTTGCGAAGGTAGTTATCGTCACCGTCATCCATGACAAATGTAGTACCACCTAGTCTACTAACAAAAGATCCTGATACTGGGTTTTCTTTTGTTCCTACTTTTCCTCTCGGTGCGCCGCTGGTTCTATCAACTGGGCCAGGGGTTGAAATTCCAAAAACATTACTAGGACTTTCTCGTCTAGCACTACTAGTCGTAATTCCTCTAAATTCGTCCGATAGTAATCCTTGGGTCGAAAGTACTCCGGAAAAAGGATGGACTGGTTTTTTTATTTGTGTAGCATCTGCTTGGTCGCCGTTGACTATATTTTTATTGTACTCGGCAACAGGTTCTTTATTAGAAGGAACTTTTGTGTTAATCGATGTGGCTGCTAGTCCAGGTATCATAAAATTCATGTATTCGTCTTGAACACAACCTAACCAGAATCCTTTACTCGCATCGCCATTGACAAAAATAACAACTACGATACCGCCTTCGGTAGGCGGAATCATCCACATACCGTAGCTCTTTTGTGTATCACCGTAAGTATTATTTTGTCCGTTATGAGTTAAACTTGTTACTCCATAGAATGGGCTGAGATAGTTTACGGGATATGTACTTGCTTCACTGTCTGGAATATTACCAACATCTCGCAACAACTGAACATGCAATGTTCCCATGTACTTGTTGTCTTCAGTGCGAATTACTCGGGCTAAGTGTGGTCCCGGATCAATATTTCCTTTTGAACTCTGTTCGATAGATCTCTGATTTTCAATTCCCATTACGTACCGCCTCCTGATCTTCCAGGGATTTTAATACCAAAGAATGTGTATTCGACTTGGCTTTCTCTAGATCCTCCAGACGTTGAATCAATTGATTTTTTAGGTTCTTCACCTGGTTTAGTAGTAAGAGGTTTACCTTCATCCTCAAAGGCTTGGTCTTGTTCTGCAAGTATCTTGGCTTGTTCTGATGTTGAAGATATTCCATATTTTTGTGCGGCTTTTTCTTCCTTGGTCGGTTCTTGAATAGGTCGACGAATTGCCTTAAGCGTTTGAACAAACTTTCCACCTTTAAAATTATTCACAACTTCTTGTACATTATAAAGTCCACTAAATCCAGTATTTTCTAAACCGCTGGAAAAATCCATTTGTCCTGTTACACTATTATAATCAATGGGAGTTCTAAAATTAACAATTATATCAACTTCTCCACTTTGATAATTCATTGATCCGTTAGAATTTTCATTAAAGTTAACTGGAATATCACTGAAGTTTCCTAGTCCGCTATCAGCAATATAATACGGATCTCCTAGTATTTCAATCTCTGCTGTTAACATGTCTGCTTGACTATTTAAAAGAGACTCATAAAAGTTTTTAGCAACTAGGCTTCTATAATCATCGTTCGGGCCACCGCCGGCATTGTTATATCTACGGAACTGCTCACCAACTGGAGCATTCGGAATCCCTTTATCTGTAGAAACTTTATTAGACTCATCATTAGTTGGTTGGCCGCCTCGGTCAACACCTTGACCGTTTATTTGAGGATAAACTGAACCTGCTAATGCGTTTTTATCAGCATATGCTGTAGTAAATAGTCCCGCTTTTAATTGAATATTAAAAGTTAAAATGTCTAAGTTTTTACCTGTATAGATATAATTGTATTCTTTAACTGCATTCTTTTTAAGTTCTTCGTAACCTTGAGGTTGAGACGCTGGAGGTTTAAATCTATGCTCGTGTACAAAATATTCTACAACTTTAAAAACATATAATCTAGGTATCTTAGCTCTATTGTTATTTCCTAGAACAGGTTTTAAATTAAACACCTGAGTTTCAATTCTAAACCATTTTTTTAATCCTGATTTATCAGGTGGCTCTGTTACATTTCTTTTACAAAACTCGCTCATTAATAGAACTTCTGTAATTGCATTAATGATTGACGTGCCTTGTGTAAATTTAAAAACTTTGTCTTTAGGATCGTAGACGTTGTCTTTTCGAGAGTTAGGCTTATTAGGATCTTTTTGAATTTGATCTTTTGGCTTTAACTGGCTGTCGCCCCCTGTGTTTAAATCAAATCCCATTTTAGACTTGCCGATGTCGTTCAACGATTCTGTATTTTGAATCAACAGTTGTATTGATCCTGCTGAACCTCCCACTGCTGTGCTAGTTTTGTTTAAGACTAGTTTGTCTTGTATTCTTTCGTTCTGCGATTGATTTTTAGGATTTACTGTTGTGGATTGGCCGCTGTCTTCTTGTATTTCTGTAGACGAGATCTGTGCTCCGCTTTTAGGAAAAATAATTACAATCTCGTCAGGAACATATTCCTCTTTGCCAGTCTCACTGCCTTGCTTGGCCATTTCTTTAGAGCGTTCATTTAACCATCTCTGTAGACTATTAGGACCAGATTGTAAAATTTCTTGGACTGTAGTTCCACTGATTTTCATATCAGATTTTAAAATGTTAACTGCGTCAGTTAATGCAGATTCATTATAAGGAATTGCAGTACATTTATATCTACATCCAGATGCAGAAACATCCATTTCTACCTGTCCCCAAGTAAAAGGTATATGTCTATTCAATGTATCATCGACGGGAACTATGTTGCCTGCACTGTCATATCCGATAAATTCGATAGTTAGTAAAAATGGTATTTCGGTATAATTAACTCCTGTGCCTTGTTCCGATACAGCGGCAGCGCCTAATTGCAAAGTCTGCAAAAACATCCCAAGGCTGTAAGGTTCAAAGATTTCAAAACTAATACTAGTAGAGTTGGTGCCTTTAGTTCTTTTATCGTAAGTAATAAGACTGCCGATCTCAATATTATCAATATAAAAATCGTATTTTCCGCTAGGATTTGCTGACGTCTTATATGCCGTCATTAGTCTGTTATCAGGTTTTCCTGATGCACTTCTTAAAATAATTTCTCCCAACTGATTATTTTTATAACTAGAACTAGACTCTGGAAAATTTATTTGGTCTGATGTTAGTGCGCTAATTGTAAAAATTGCACTGTAGGATGAAAATTTTTCAAGTACGTTTGGCTTGATTCCGATACTGTCTTTTATCGGCATGTTATATTCCTAATACAACAAATAAACTAGATTTTTTTGGAATATAGATCTTTACCCCTGCTCGAAAATCAAACAATGGGTCTTTAATAATATCCATGTTTCTTTGCATAAACACCCACCACAATTTTGTCGAGCCGTATAAGTCGTATGCTAACAAGTCGGGTCTGTTATTATACTGCGGTTCAATTGTATACACCCAGTCATCGGGTTCTGCACTTACAGGACGAACATTTATAGGTGCAAGATATCCTGGAAGTTCTTGTGTTTTAAACCATGGGCTTTTGTTTGAATAGTTAGCCATTAAATAAATCCTGACTTATTAGATCCGCTACCAAGAACATAATCACCTTTAATAAATTTATCAAGACTAAAGTTACGAACTTGTTCTCTACTGTACAGCGGTTGTACAGAAACTGTAATTGTACTTTTTACTGGCGCCCATGCAACACCCTGCGCCAATGAAGACCCCGGAATATTGATTCCAACTAAGGATGCAGCCTTGGATATAACTCCGGTATTCGGAGCAGTTGATGCTAGTCCTGTTGAAATATAATCAACATCATTAGGTAATTCAACTGTAAAATTTGTAACTACCACAGGAACATCTTTAAACACATAGTCTCCGTAGCCGTTTAATTTAACTACCGGAGGCGGAGCACCTGCATTAGTATCTGCGCCGAATGCCATTTTTGTTACTGATTTTAAATAATGTACTGCGGCTATCCAATATGCGGCTTCTACGCTGTCCTCGCAAAAGAACTGGCCAGTAATAGTTAACGTTTCAATTTTGCTGTTTTCGTAAGACAAAAATGGATAATTATTATGCACTGGTGCCATTGGTTGATAAGTGGCAGTATGTGACATTTGAATCGACGGAGTATATGGAAATACCATGCCGTTAGTTTCTATCAGAGGTCTCATTATCGAACTTGTCTTGTACACAGGATTAGACGGAATACTTAATCGAACTCTCCAATCGCGACTTGCCGATGAACTAAAAATTGCCGATGCAGGATTAGCATTAGTGCCTGTTTCCCCACCTGGTAATAAATTAACACTTCGCAATGCCGCGCCAAAGCCCTGTGTCTTTAGTGTGTTAACAGTGTTTACAACGGTACCTAAAGTACCGGCTGCTGTACCAGCAATCGATCTAGCACCACTGACAAAATTATTCAAATCTACTGGCATATTTGGTTATCCTCGTTAATCGTATTTATTGACTTTAAAATGTGCTGAGTTTATAATTTAATGTGAGGAGTCATAACTATAATGAAAAAAGTAAACTACCTAAATAACAAAGACTTACTGTCAGAAATACATAAGTCAAAAAACTCTTATTGCAGTTTTGTTAAACCCGAATATCACCAATACGATATTATTCTACCTAGTTTAGAAAAAATTAACATTAGAACTATTGCAGAAGCCAAAAGAAATCGTGCAAAAAGACTAGGCCAGCAGGCCTTTGAACTAGCAAAAGCAGAAAATTCAAAAGTTAAACTTGCTGAATTTGAAGTCGATTATAAAAAAATAGAAAAAACAGATCTAATCTTTCGAATTATGACATATGACCATGTTCCTTTAGAGCCGGGTCGAAAGCGTACACCAAAGAGTCAAGCAGACCACAGAGAAAAAGTCAACTTTCCAGCGTTCCAACATTGGAAATTTGATGAAAATGATGAGTTAGTCTGTGTAGGCAAAAGTCACTGGAAGGGCACTATTGCCAAAGGAAAGTTTAGCAAAGATCACGGTCAAATTACAGATACCTTAGCTCGTATGTACATTAAGCTCTGTGAGCGTTACGCTACTCGAGGCAACGTTCGTGGTTACACATATAACGACGAAATGAAAGGGCAGGCTATTTTACAGTTAACGCAAATCGGTTTACAATTTGATGAGAGCAAATCAGATAACCCATTTGCTTATTTTACTGCCGCAGTAACCAATTCATTTGTGCGTGTTATTAATATTGAAAAGAAAATGCAGAATATTCGAGATGATATTTTACAAGAGCACGGAATGAATCCAAGTTATACTCGTATGATCAATCAAGAATATGATAATGCTATGAAACGAGAAAATACTCCCACTAGTGAGGATTGACCGTGTGCCTAGTTTTTTGTTACAATAATCAAAAAGGATTATATGTTTAAAAAAGTTGCTTGTTTTACAGATATTCACTTTGGCTTAAAATCAAACTCAACTGTTCATAATCAAGATTGTGAAGATTTTGTTGATTGGTTTATTGCTGAAGCAAAAAAAGAAGGTTGCGACACTGGAATCTTTTTGGGTGATTGGCATCATAATCGCAATAGTCTTAATATGTTAACTATGGTATCTAGTATTCGTAGTTTAGAAAAACTCGGAAAAGCATTTGATCAATTCTTCTTCTTTCCAGGCAATCACGATTTGTATTATAAAGACAAGCGAGACGTACACTCTGTCGACTGGGGAAGACACATTCCCGGAGTAACTATTGTCAGCGATATTACTACTATCGACGATGTTACTTTAGTTCCTTGGCTAGTTGGAGACGAGTGGCGCAAGATGGAAAAACTAAAAAGTAGATACATTTTTGGTCACTTCGAGCTGCCGCTGTTTATGATGAATGCTATGGTACAAATGCCGGATCACGGCGAATTGCAGGCTGATCATTTTAAAAACCCAGAGTATGTATTCTCTGGACACTTTCATAAACGGCAGGCTAAACAAAACATTGTTTACATTGGTAACTCTTTCCCCCACAATTATGCAGATGCTTGGGACGACGATCGAGGAATGATGATCCTTGAACACGGAAAGGCGCCGGAGTATCGAGTTTGGCCAAATGCTCCGAAGTTTAAAACTCTTAAACTCAGTGAACTTTTAGATAAAACTGACAGCATTGTGTCACCTAAAACATATCTTAGAGTAGGTATTGATCTTCCTATTAGTTATGAAGAGGCTAGTTTTATTAAAGAGACTTTTGTAAAACAACATGAGCTCAGAGAACTTACATTAATTCCTGAAAAGAAAGACGTTGAGATTAATACTGATATTAATATTCAACAATTTGAAAGTATTGATCAAATTGTTAGCAATCAAATTGCTAACATTCAAAGTGACAGTTACGATCCTAAGGTGCTATTAGCAATTTACAATAATCTATGACTATAAAAATAAAAGATCTTACAGTTAAAAATTTTATGAGCGTAGGTAATGCTACGCAGGCAGTAAACTTTAATCAAGAACAACTTACACTTGTTTTAGGTGAAAACTTAGATCAGGGCGGTGACGACAGCGGTTCACGTAATGGTACTGGTAAAACCACTATTGTCAATGCGTTGAGCTATGCCTTGTTTGGTCAAGCATTAACAAATATTAAAAAAGACAATCTTGTAAACAAAATTAACAGTAAGAACATGCTAGTTACTGTTGAGTTTGAAAAAGACGGTCGTCTGTATAGAATCGAACGTGGGCGCAAACCTAATGTCTTGAAATTCTATGTTGATGATCAAGAACAGGAAAATGCAGATGTCGACGACGAAGGGCAAGGCGATAGTCGAGAAACACAAAAAGATATCGACGAATTGCTAGGTATGAGCCACGATATGTTTAAACACGTTGTGGCGCTTAATACCTATACTGAACCGTTTTTATCAATGAAGTCAGGTGATCAACGTGTTATCATTGAACAATTACTGGGCATTACCCTTTTATCAGAAAAAGCAGAAGATTTAAAAGAACAAATTCGCATTACCAAAGACGAGATTGTTCAAGAATCTGCACGAATCGATGCTGTTAAAAAATCAAACGAACGTATACAAGAAAGCATTAACAGTTTAAAAATTAAACAAAGTGCTTGGCAACAACAGCGCGACAATGACATTATTAAAATACAAAAAGCCATTGACGAATTATCTAGCGTTGATATTGACAAAGAAATTACGCAACACGAATTGCTAAAAATCTATGACGAGCAAGCGGCTAAAATTAAAAGTCTTAATAAAGAAAAAGCCACTCTTGAAACTGCGATTATGCAGGCAGACAAAGCAGTACAAAAGTATACAAAAGAACTGTTGCAATTAGAAGAAAAAACGTGTCCTGCTTGCTTACAAGAATTACATGATCATAAACACGACGAAATGATTAAAGCGGCAGAGAAAAACTTGGCCGATTCAAATATATACTTGTCCAAAGTAGCAAGTGATCTAGAAGTAATCTTAAAAGAATTAGAAACGATCGGTGACATCAATGGACGACCACAAACGTTTTATGATACACTGAACGAAGCCTATAACCATCGTTCAAATTTAGAAAATCTTGTTAATCAGTTAAACTCTAAGCACAAAGAAACAGACATGTATCAGGAACAGATTACAGAATTAGAAAATACTGCATTACAAGAGATCTCTTGGGATACTGTTAATAGCCTAACGCTAATGAAAGATCATCAAGAGTTTTTACTTAAACTATTAACTAACAAAGATTCGTTTATTCGTAAGAAGATTATCGATCAAAATCTTGCTTACTTAAACAATCGTCTCACTTACTACCTTGATAAGGTGGGTCTACCTCACACCGTTGTATTCCAAAATGACCTGACGGTAGAAATAACCCAACTCGGTCAAGATTTAGACTTTGATAATCTTAGTCGAGGAGAAAGGAATCGCTTAATCTTAGGATTGTCGTGGGCGTTCCGTGATGTTTGGGAGTCTTTATACCAAAACATCAATCTCTTATTCATTGATGAACTTATTGACAGCGGCATGGATGCTAATGGTGTTGAAAATTCTCTAAGCGTTTTGAAAAAGATGGGCAGAGAACGCAATAAGAACATCTATCTAATTTCTCATAGGGACGAATTAGTGGGTCGTGTGAACAACGTGCTCAAGGTAGTAAAAGAAAACGGATTCACTAGTTATGCAAACGACGTAGAAATTTATGAGTGACGATATACAAGACGACACACATGATAAACTAGTCAAAGCGTTTATCGAATATTCACGCTGGAACGAACGCTTTGAAAGATATGGATATCATAAATCCAGCGCACAGGCACGAGAATACTTAAGGGCAATCAGAGATTTATGTAAAGTAAGGCGAATGGAAATACAGGCTAAGAGGCGATTATTAAAAGAAACCAAAAGTGAGGATGATTCTATCGACTGATCGGTATATACGTGCATGTCATGGTACTATCAAAATACCCTAGTTGAAGAACTTCCCGAAGAATGTATAGGTTTTGTTTATATTATTACTAACAACATCACGGGCAGAAAATACATAGGCAAAAAATTAGCCAAATTTTCAAAAACAACATATCGAGTACACAAATTAAAAAATGGCACAAAAAAGAAAAAACGTGTTCGCAGTAAGATCGACAGTGATTGGCGCGATTATTACGGCAGCAACGATCAATTAAACAAAGACGTAGAACAACTAGGCGTAGAAAATTTCACAAGAGAAATACTTTATTATTGTACAAGCAAGGCTGAATGTAGTTATATCGAGGCTAGAGAGCAATTCTCAAGGCGAGTTTTAGAATCAGATGACTACTACAACGGGCACATTCAAGTTCGAGTACACGGTTCCCACATCAAAGGCAAACAATTAAACGGTTAAGGCTTAGCGCAGGCTAATTTCATGCGCCCAAATCCCTGGTGATGTCGCGGGGTAAGGAAATCTTTTCGCCGTTAAAGAGTACTCAGCAACTATCCTTAACAGGACGTAGATCAGATATGCCTTCATAGAACTGGTTTTGCTGTTTGAAAAGAATTTGATAAGGCTAAAAGAAGGGTAACTCCCTAACGGACATATGCAAGATAGCGTTTGTATATGATCCTGCCGTCGTGTAAAGACGGAGCTCGTGGTACCGGACGACCGCCACTGTAATGCTCTAACGCTGTGTGACATTGTGCAACTCAGATAATGTTCAAACTTTAGCCCGCTAGGGCTAAGTGTGACTGAACAATCTAGATAATGCTAAAGTGCTTCGCACTTAATAATGCTCTATAATTAAAAAAGAAAGAAATAGTTCGAGCGATAGCGAAGAACAGATGAACGCAGTTCATCTTTAAGTATCAGAAGAAAGGTAATCCTGATTTCTTAGTAGTTTCTAAATTCTCTTTGATAATCTCAGATATGATCTCACGATCTTCATAAGATAAAGCAAAAGCCTCATCGATGGTAACACTACCTCGCATATACCAGCAAAGTTTGAATAATTCTGATTTAATTGCTTTTGCGTCTTTGTCAAGCCCTTCAACTACTCTTAATGCTTCTTCAAGACTTAAATTGAAGAGCTTTACGCGAAAAAACTTGCGGCATCCAGAGCAATTGGGGTTTCAAATTCAACAGGTGCACCTTGATCCTGTTCTTCTTGTGTTGTAATAATCTTAAACATTGGCATTTGGAACTTATCTCGTTGTTTTTCTAAATGCTCAGTGATTTTAGTGTAAAAATCTTTGTCTGCGTTATCTACAAACTCTTTGATAAACTCTAACTGAGATACTTCACCTTCTGGTGTGACTATTTTAACGATGCTTTTCATTACAGTATTCATCGTGATAGTAGTCAATGCTTTAAAACTCTTGTTAAATTGAGCTAATTTTTGTTCTTCAGTTAAATCTTGACTGCTTACGATACTAAAAATTTTCTGTTCTTCTAGACTTTTTAGACTACTTTGCGTGTATTCTTCATAGGTCATTGGTTTTAGATAAGCAGTAATTTCTTCGTTAATCTCAACAACAGGATCAAATGTAGCAGATAACAGTTTATCCAATGCAAGTCTTAAGTCAGTAGTATAGGTTTTGCTGATTGATGTATTAGGTACAGTAATATCGACATCAATCTGTTCTCCGTAAGTTGCAATACGAATAGCAATTAAAATTGCATCAATATCAATGCTTGGTATCATCCAAGCATTTTTGATATTTGGCATACAACTTTGAATAACATCGACAGTACATTGTCCGTTTAATAAAGCATCTGGAGTTTTAATAGCAATTTCGTCTCGTGCAGTCATAGCATAGACTGGAAACTCCATATTCTCTGTCATTTCTAAAGTTCCTGGAGGATAGAAATTTCCAGAACTGGGTAATTTAATGTATAACTTTGGTTGTCTAAAATACTTTTTTAAAGGATTAGTAGACATTGGTATTTGGTTTTCCATGCGGTTTTAACTCCAACTAAATAATATACTGCTTTGTCTTATTATTTATATACGCAGTTTTTGACGGAAAAATTATGCCAGTAAAAGCCCAAGTACCTAATCTAGGTACAATTATTATAGAAAATGCTGCCGAAGAATCTACGATGCGTCAGATACTTGCGGCAATTAATAAGCAAGGTGGATTCACAGCCGGTGGCGGAAAAAACAATTCAGGCGGTGGCGGAGGTGGTGCTCCTGTGGATACAGGTGCAGACATGGCCGAAATTAATAGAAAGCGCATGGAAGAAGGCGCTCAAGGTGAAAAAAGATTTGCCGCAGTATTAAAAGGTACCAGCGAAACAATTCAGTCTACTGCTAATACATTTGCCAGTGGATTTAGCAATGTAACTCCTGATTTAAAAACATTTTCAAATGTTCTAGCAAACTACTCCCCCGAGCCTTTTGCAACTACAATGCAGGTCATGGGCGGAACACTTAACGATCAGATTGAAATTTTTAGACAACTATCTCAAAGCGGTATTGATTTAGGAGATTCTTTACTATCAGCACAATTAAAAGCCGGTGAAGCAAGGCTACCTTTAGAAATATTTGGCAAGACAGTTAAAGAAAATTCGTTTATATTAGCCAGTGCATTTGGTGGTGCTAGTGCAGGTGCAGATAGATTTGCCGAAGTACAAGGCAAATTTATGGCACGTTCTGGACAAAATTTTGCTAAACTTGGATTTAGCATGGACGAATTGGCAACATACAATGCCAGTTATATGGAACAGATGCAACGTAGCGGCCGTTTAGAAAGTATGTCTACGGATCAAATTGTTGCTGGCCAACAGAAATACAACGAAGAACTAGATAAACTTTCAAAAGCAACAGGCATATCTAGAAAACAACTAGACGAAGCCAATCAAGCGGCTCAGAGAGATACACGTATGCGTCTAGCATTACAGGGTCTTGGTGCAGAAGAACGTGCCGCGGTCACTGCTAAGATGGAAGAATTAAAGAAATTAGACCCAACAGGTAAAATGGCTGCAGGATTTGCTGATTTAATCGCCGGTGGCGGAGTAGCATTGACCAAAGAAGCAAGAATGTTTACACTTGCTATGCAACAGAGTGGTGTTGATGCAAGTAAAATGACCAGAGACATATACAGTGGTCAAGCCGGTGCAGTAGCACAAATGAATAGAGGGTTTACCCAAGCGGCCAAAGATGCTCAAACTATGAGCGAAGGCACAAGAAGAACCACTACCGCATTGGCAACAATGGGCGTTGAAACTCCGATGTACTATAAGGCTACATTGGCAGGAATGGGCGATAGTCAAAAGAAACTAGATGCTGCCACCGAAGAACAGGCTAAGAAGTTAGCCAGCAAAGATCCGACAAGAGCGGCTGCTGGTTTAGATCAAACATTAACCGAGATACAGAATTCTTTTAAGAAATCGCTAATTGAAACTAAAGTTTTTGAAGTTACTGCTGTTGGATTTCAAAATGCCACTGCTCAAGTAGAAAAGTTTGCAGACAAGTTTGCAGGAATGAATACTTCAGAGAAGTTAGCAAGTATGATAGGATTAGAAGCAGCCAAAAAAGTTCTTGGATTCCTTAAAGACTATGGATTAGAAACAGCCGGTGCAGTATATGGAGCAAGAAAAGCCGGAATGGCCTGGGATGAATATCAGGCGAGAAAGGAAGGCACAATTAAACCAGGTCAACCTGGCGGAACTAAAATACCCGGTGCCGCTACTGAAATAGGAGAGTCGGCTGCTGAAAAACCTGGAATGGGTAAAAAGATTGCTAATTTCTTTAAAGGTCTAACTAAAAAAGCAGGACTAGCACTGTTAACTGTTGGCGGTGTAACCTATGTAGTAAATGAATATGATCTAGTAGGTGCAGGTGTTGATAAACTGCTCGGCGAAAGCGGAGAAAAACCTGCAACTCCACTGAGCCTCGAAGAGCAACGTCGTCGTGATAGAATACCTGGAGCAGAATTACCTAAAGCCAGCGAACCAAAAACTACCGAACCTGCCGCAACTCCAGAAGCAAAAGTCAATGTAAACAGTGAATCTGTTGCTAAATTAAACACAGAGGTTAACGCTCTTAAGACAGCACTAAAAGACTTTGACTATTCAAAATTAATGTTCCCTGAAGCAATTGGTACAAGCATTGACGCAGGTATAATCAAATTAAAAAATCTAAGAGAAGAAATAACAACTACTACCGGGTCTTTTAAAGATTTTAGTAATGTTAATTTGGAAAATTTAAGTTCTAATATTTCTAAACTTGGAGAAGCGATTAAACAAACAACAGAAGGAAATAAAGAAACTGCAGGTGTTGCGGCAGCACCTGCCTTTGATGCCAGCAAGCAAGTAGTCGAACTGTTGAATCAGTTAAATAGTAACATGAGCAATTTAGCAAATATGCAAGGTGATGCCGTTGATTATCTAAGCAAAACAGCCAAATACACTAGACAAGCATCAAATAATATCGTATAATAGGAATTAATAATGAGTTGGAAAAGACATTTTTCTCCAGTAACAACTGGCAACATAAGTCCAATTTCAGGCGCAAGAGGAAACCCTGGACCAGCTCGCACGAATTATAGTTCATATCTCCCAGATGTTTATACAGGAAGTCCAAATCGTATTGAACGCTATATGCAATACGATACTATGGATTGGGACAGTGAAGTTAATGCCGCATTAGACATCTTAGCAGAATTCTGTACACAAAAAAATAAAGAAAACGGCACACCGTTCACTTTACAATTTAGAAATCGTGCTACAAATTCCGAAATCAAAATTCTAAAAGAATATCTACAGCAGTGGAGTAAACTGCAAAAATTAGATCAAAGAATGTTCCGTATTGCCCGTAACTTATTCAAGTATGGAGATGGGTTTTTTGTTCGAGATCCTGAAACGCAACGCTGGTACTACATCGATCCAGGTAAAGTTGTAAAGATCATCGTCAACGAAAGTGAAGGTAAAAAGCCCGAGCAGTACGTTATTCGTGATCTGAACATTAATCTACAAGACTTAGTTGTTACGCAGATTAACCCTAATACACAAAATACACAGCCCGGCGGCGCCGCTTATGTACAAGGTGGCGGCGGTGCAAGAGGTATGACCGGAGCATACCCACAACAGACTGGTACACGTTTTAGCAAAAGTCAAAATGAATTTGCAATTGATGCTAAACATGTTGTACATTTAAGTTTAAGCGAAGGCCTAGACAACAATTATCCTTTCGGTAATTCGTTGCTAGAATCAGTATTCAAAGTCTACAAGCAAAAAGAATTATTAGAAGATGCGATTATTATCTATCGCATACAACGTGCTCCAGAAAGACGTATTTTCTATATTGATGTTGGTAACATGCCAAGCCACTTGGCTATGGGCTTTGTTGAAAGAGTTAAAAATGAAATTCATCAACGCAGAATTCCAAGCTCAACTGGCGGCGGTAGTGCCATTGATAGTGCATACAATCCCTTGTCGATTAATGAAGATTATTTCTTCCCTCAAACCGCAGAAGGCCGAGGATCAAAAGTTGAAACATTACCAGGCGGTACAAATCTTGGTGAAATTGATGATTTAAAATATTTCACTAATAAGTTAATGCGAGCACTGCGCATTCCTAGCAGTTACTTACCAACCGGTGCTGACGACAGTCAAGCGGCATTTAATGATGGTCGTGTAGGCACAGCATATATTCAAGAACTACGTTTTAACAAGTATTGCGAGCGTTTGCAAACAGCAATGGTAGAAACATTTGATACAGAATTTAAACTATTCTTGTATAACAAAGGTGTAAACATTGACTTTAGTTTGTTCGATATTAAATTCCAAAGCCCACAAAACTTTGCCGCTTATCGTCAAGCAGAATTAGACAACCAAAGAATTAATACCTTTGCACAGATTGTTCAACTACCTTTTATGAGCAAACGATTTAGTCTGAAACGTTTCTTAGGAATGTCCGACGAAGATTTAGCAGACAACGAGCGTCTATGGAAAGAAGAAAACGGACTAGCAAAGACTATGCCTATTGATGCCGCCGGAGAATTGCGTACAGCAGGAGTAAGTCCAACAGGATTAGCCGCTGATGCTACTGCAATGGCTGGCGAAGAACCCGCTCCGGAAGGTATGGCACCTGAAGCAGGCGCTGAACCCGGCGCCGAGGCTGCTCCAACTACTCCACCGGCATAAATATTAATATGATCTTAAGAGAACTATTTTATTTTAATCGAACCACAGCCGGTGTTGAGCAGGATGATCGTTATTTTGCTGACCGCGACACTGATCGTCTTGATGGGTTAGAAGATACTAGAAAAACTCGTTTGACTTTAAAACAGATCAACGAACTTAGAAGAGCTAGTGATCAACATCTAAAAGAAACTGAAGCCGAGATGGAATTTATCGCTCGGATGTACGCCGCTCCCCCTCCCCAAGCCTGATAAATTAGTGTATGAATCATGCCTTTGTACTAGGCAACGGTCGTAGTCGCATGGCCGTTGACCCTAATAAATTAAAATCTTCTGGTAAAATATACGGTTGCAATGCCTTATATCGAGACTGTGATCCTGATTATCTTATCGCTGTAGATTCAAAAATGGTGTTTGAATTAGTAGATAATGCAGTTCATACACGTATACCTGTGTACACTAATATCAATACAAAAGTAAAAAATATTACCGGTTTAAACTTTTTTAATCCTAGTAAAGGATGGAGTAGCGGACCCACAGCATTATGGCTAGCCAGTACACACGGATACGATACTATCTACATACTAGGCTTTGATTACAAAGGAATAGGCGAGCGTCTTAATAATGTATATGCAGATACACCCAACTATCGAAAAAGCACTGATCCTGCAACATTTCACGGTAACTGGCAAAGACAAACCGAAACTGTGATTAAAGAATTTCCTAACACTAAATATATTCGGGTATGCGACCCAGGTACTATTGAATTTGGGTGGCAAAAATACAATAATTATAGAACAATAACTTATGATGAGTTTAAATCTATAATAAAAATTTAAAAAACTGTATTTTGAACCGGTTTGTACCGGTTTTTTTATGTACATAGTAAATACATTCGACAGCCTTGTAGGCATTTTGCCTCATCATAACTATAGGAGAAGAACATGACTGATCGCGCAAAGTTCGAGCAGATGCTTGAATATCTAATCAACGAAGATAAACAAAAAGCCGAAGAATTGTTCCACGAGCTAGTGGTAGCAAAATCTCGCGAAATTTACGAAAACTTGTTAGATGATGATCTAACATTTGATCAACCAACAGAAGAAGATTTAGGTTTAGAAGCCGCTGACGAGCCAGCAGATGACTTGCTAGGTGATATCGATGCTGACGAAGAAGGCGACGATATGGGCGATGAAATGGGTGGCGATGAAATGGGTGGCGACGAAGAGCCAGCAACTGTAGGCGACTTAGACCTAATGAAGCAAGACATCATTGATGCTTTAACAGCAGAATTTGAAGCAATGATGGGCGGAGAAAAAGAAGAAGGCGGCGATGAGTTTCCAGCAGGTGGAGATGAAGGCCCAGAAGCACCAGAAGGCGAAGAAGGTGCTGACGACGAAGAAGAAACTAAAGAAGATTTCGTTGTAGAATACGTAGAAAAAGTTGCCGCACCAAAGCACGGTGATGACGGTGCTAACGCTAAGAGCGTAGTTGCTGGCAAGAACGATATGGGTGGTACAACTGCCAATATCGCTAAAGGTGGCGAAAGCACCAAAGGCGGTACACAAGGCGGTCTTTTAAATCCATCTACAAAGGATTTGAATTCTGGTAACGTAAATGTGCCAGGTTCAAAAACTGCAACAAAACTAAGTAGCGTAGCGAAAGGTCACGGTGCAGAGAAGAAAGGTGCAGGCGAAAGCGGCGCCAATACAAAGAGTACTTTAGGTTCTAAATAAGATGAGTAATTTCTACTTACGTGAGAACTTAACATTCGACCAAGCCCGAATGGTTGTGGAATCGGATGGCGCCGACGGTAAAAACATGTACCTCAAAGGTATTTGCATCCAAGGCGGTATCCGCAACGCAAATCAGCGTGTGTATCCTGTGAGCGAAATCGGCAGGGCTGTCAAAACACTAAACGACCAGATCACTGGTGGATATTCAGTTCTTGGCGAAGTAGATCATCCAGATGACTTAAAGATTAACCTAGACCGTGTAAGCCATATGATCACAGAAATGTGGATGGATGGCCCAAATGGTTATGGAAAGATGAAAATCCTTCCAACTCCTATGGGACAACTAGTGCGAACTATGTTAGAAAGTGGAGTAAAATTAGGTGTTAGTTCACGCGGATCCGGAAACGTCAAAGAAGACGGTTCCGGTGAAGTATCAGATTTCGAGATTATTACGGTAGACGTAGTAGCTCAACCATCAGCCCCGGGTGCGTATCCAACACCAATTTATGAGCATCTCATGAATACAAGGGGCGGTAACCAGGCACTAAGAATAGCACAAGAAGTTTCAGGCGATAAAAAGGCACAGCAATACTTAAAAGAAAGCCTATTAAAAATAATAGGCGGACTCCAATAACAAGGGAGAATCACAATGTTGGATGCACTTAAATCATTATTTGAAAACAACGTGATTTCCGAAGAAATCAAGGCCGATATCGAATCTGCCTGGAACGCTAAGATCGCTGAAAACCGCGAACAAGCAACTCAACAACTACGCGAAGAATTCGCACAAAAATACGAACATGACAAGCAAGTGATGATCGAAGCAATCAACTCAATGATTGAAGATCGTTTATCTGTCGAAATCCAAGAATTTGCAGAAGATCGCAATCAACTAGCAGAGGCGAAAGCCAAATATGCAGTTGCTATTCGTGAGCATTCAGGCAAACTAAATGAATTCGTTATTACATCACTAGCAAAAGAAATTTCTGAACTCCACGAAGATCAGAAAGTCATGGCGGAAAACTTTGCAAAGTTAGAGCAGTTCGTAGTTGAAGCATTGGCTAAGGAAATTGCAGACTTCTATGAAGATAAGAAGGACCTAGCAGAAACTAAAGTTCGTCTAATCAAAGAAGCCAAAGAACAATTTGCTCAACTTAAGAGCAAGTTTATCAAGACATCAGCAGAACTAGTTGAATCTACTGTTAAATCAGGTCTTGAAAAAGAAATTCATCAACTTAAAGAAGATATCGATCAAGCTCGTCAAAACGACTTTGGTCGCAAGATCTTCGAAGCATTTACTTCAGAATACCAGAACAGTCTTCTTAACGAGAAGAGTGAAACTTCTAAACTTCTAAAAGTAATTGCAGAAAAAGAACAGAAACTCGCAGAAGCACAAAGCATTATTTCTGAAAAGCAACAGTTAGTTGAAAGCAAAGAGCAAGAAATTGCTCGCGCACAAGAAACTGCTGAGCGTAAAGAAATTATGGGTGAACTTCTAAATCCTCTAAACAAGGACCAAAAAGATATCATGAGCGAGTTACTAGAAAGTGTGCAGACTGCCAAATTACGTACTAGTTTCGACAAGTACTTACCAGCAGTATTGAGTGGCAGCACACCGGAGAAGAAGAAGGCTCTATTAGAGGCAAAAGAAATCACAGGCAATAAAGAATCAAATAGCATTAGTAGTGCTACAAGCCAGGCCGATGTAATTGACATCCGTCGCCTTGCTGGATTAAAATAAGGAGAAATTAAATGTCAGAACTACTAGAAAGCCGCTGGCACGAAACTAAAGAGGCACTATTAGAAGGCCTTCAAGGTACCAAGCGTAGCGTAATGGGAGTTACTTTAGAGAATACTCGTAAGTATCTTTCAGAAAGCGCAACTGCAGGTGCTACTTCTGCCGGTAACGTCGCAACCCTAAACCGCGTGATCCTTCCAGTGATCCGTCGTGTTATGCCAACCGTTATTGCTAACGAGTTGGTTGGTGTACAACCAATGACTGGTCCAGTTGGTCAAATCCATACTCTACGTGTTCGTTACGCAGAGGCTGGTGAATTTGCCGCTGGTACTGAAGCATTAAGCCCATTTGCAATCGCTCAGGGCTATTCTGCTAATTCTTCTAGCTCAACTGCTACAGCAGCCGCTACGGCCGCTTTAGAAGGTGTTGCTGGTAAGAAACTAAGCATTCAGATCTTGAAACAAACAGTTGAAGCAAAGACACGTAAATTGTCTGCTCGCTGGACATTCGAGGCTGCTCAAGATGCACAAGCCCAACAAGGTATTGACATCGAAGCAGAAATCATGGCTGCTTTAGCGCAAGAAATCACTGCTGAAATCGATCAAGAAGTTCTTGGTTCTTTAGCAACATTAGCAACAAGCAACGGTAACAACCAAGCATTTGACCAGGCAACTGTATCTGGTACAGCAACATTCGTTGGTGACGAGCATGCCGCATTGGCAGTTCTAATCAACCGTGCTGCCAACGTGATCGCTCAGCGTACACGTCGTGGTGCTGGTAACTGGGCAGTTGTTAGCCCATACGCATTGACAATTCTTCAAAGTGCTACAACTTCTGCGTTCGCAAGAACAACAGAAGGTACTTTCGAAGCACCTACAAACACTAAGTTTGTTGGTACATTGAACAATGCAATGAAAGTGTATGTAAACACATACGCTGCCGACAATGCCGCAGTGCTAGTTGGTTACAAAGGTTCAAGCGAGAGTGATGCGGCTGCGTTCTACTGCCCATACATTCCTCTAATGAGCTCTGGTGTTGTGTTAGATCCATCAACATTCGAACCAGTCGTATCATTTATGACACGTTATGGTTATGTTGAGTTGAACAACACAGCATCTTCTCTAGGTAATGCGGCTGATTACTTAGGAACTGTAAGCATTGCTAATGCTACATTCCAGTAATTAACGTTTACTTACGTTAGATAAGAAAAGGACTCTTCGGAGTCCTTTTTCTTTTGTGGCTAAATACTATGTCTAAATTGAGAGCTTACATTAGTAAGACTTATGCAGAATCCCTCTGCGTAGACCTAAAACGTCAACATAAGGAGAAAACAAATGGGACGTCCATTAAAGAAAGATGTGTACGGTACAAAGGTTACACGTACATTTGTATCAGATTCGGGTATTCTAGTTCAAGGTTACTTTGGCGGTTCATTAGCCAGTGACTATCAAATTGTTAAACAACGCGGTAAAAGCACATATGTTGTTTTAAAACAATCTACAGATAATTTTACAGAAGCAGAAAGTATTAGTTCTATCACTGGTACTAACTTAAAAGTTGGTACACTAGTGGAATCAGAGCCAAGTGCAAACGGCGAGATTCGTATTCTTGGTTCTACAACAGGACAAACTCCTGGTGATGTTGCTATTGCTAAATTAACTAAGCGTCTTGCTTATGACTTCAGCGGTAACAAGTATAAGTGGTACTTAGATAACGATTCGTCTGCTGACGTATTAGTTTTAATTCCAGTATAATACAAGGGACTTCGGTCCCTTTTTAAGGATTTAATATGGCAAGAATAGTTAACGTACAAGACACCGAATATAAATTATCAGTTAATTCTGGCGGAACGATTACACTTAATACAGGTGATCAAATCGGTACGGTTCTTGTCACAGGTGACTTAACAGTATTAGGTAACACGACATCGATTCAGACAGCCAATGTTGAAATAGAAGATAAAATTATTCTATTAAACAGAGGAGAAACTGGCGCAGGTGTAAGTCCAACAGGATCTGGAATATCTGGAATACAGATATCAAGAGGTACTAGATCAGATACTTTTTTAGTTTTTGACGAAGGAAGAAATTGGTTAGACACACAGACTGCAACTATCAAGGGCGGACTGTTTGTACTTAAAAATGACAATGACGAATTAGTCGGATTGCAAACTAATTCTATAACTACCAACGGGTTTGATTTAAACTTAATCGGAACAGGTAATGCTGTTGTTAATGTTACCGGAACAGTTAACTATGAAGAACAGGTATTAGATTATAGTGCACCAGGCTTGCCACCAATCGATCCAGATATTATTCCAAATATCAAAGCAGTTACAGACTATGTAGGAAGTTATTTTACATTAAATCCACCTTTTAAACTTCAAGACAGTCAAATTATTGGTAGTACTACTGTTCTGTATGATTCAATTTTAGAAATCAGCGACTTTGAAGCAGATGGTGCACCGAGTAATTTAACCTTAACTCTTGATAATGTAGTTAATGCCGCATGGTTTACAGATAGATTTGAAGTACAAGATTTAAAATTTTATAATGCTACAATTGAGAGCAGATTAAGTAACACAGATTTAACAATAAGAAGTGACGGTACTGGTTGTGTAGCAGTAGACGATCATTTTAAATTAACATTACAAAGCGATCCAGCAAGTGTAATTGACGGCGTTAAGTTATACGCTAAAGAAGAAGCACAGGGCGGTACTGGACTATTCTTTGTAAATACAAAAAATACACTAGACGAATTAGTTAGTAGACGAAAAGCACTAGTCTACAGCATGATATTTTAAGGATTAAAAATGGCCATTACAAGTAATTTAATAACCACGTTAGCAAGTGCAGTATATACAGCACCGGGAACTGTCGGCGTTGATGATTTTGAATACGCAGTTACTTGTATGATTTTTTGCAATTACGACAGCAATCCTGTAAATTTAAGCGTATGGTTAGTACCAGCCGGAACACCAGGAATTTCAAATCAAACAAAAATTATTCATCAATTAACAATTCCAGCAGGAGAAACATTTACATTTGACACTGAAAAAATAGTCTTAGCCACAGGTGATAGAGTATTTGCTGAAGCCAGCGCAAATACACGATTAACTGTATCAATTACAAGTATGCGAGTAAGTTAATGAAGTTTTTAAAACAAAGCCAATTAAATTTTCGTAACGTTAAAGATCAAAGTGTTTCTGTAGGTCTTGACGGAAGTCTTGACGGGGCTGGTTCTTTAACTACAGGACCAAGACCTCGAATAATTATGGAGAATTCTAATTCTTTAAAATTGCCAAAGGGTACAACAGTAGAAAGACCAGATCCCGCAGTTTTAGAAAACGGAATGATTCGTTATAATACTTCAACAGACGAACTTGAAGCTCGCCAAGCAACTGCATGGCGAAAGATTGCATTTAAAGAACCAACATTAATAACACAGCAGAACTTAGGCAACGGCGATGCCGCTGAAATTTATTTTGGACCTTTAGATTCCGGTAACGCAGACTATCCGTATCCAGAAATTACAAAACCACAAAACATTATGGTTTATGTAGAAAACGTATTTCAAATTTCTACCACAAACTATATTTTAACAGATAACCCCGCCACTAATATTTCGGGAAGCACCAATAACGGGTTTCCAACACTGACATCATCTCAAGCACATCCGAGTATGGTGGGTGCTGAGGTAGTAGGAACAGGTATTCCGGCCAGCACATTTGTATTATCAGTTATTCAAGGGGTCAGTCTTACATTAAGCGAAAATGCAACAGCAACAGGATCAGATACATTTGCCATAAATCGGGTTGGTCGATTTGTAGAGTTTACTAGTTCAGTTCCTTACGGCAAACCTGTAACTGTTCTACACGGTTTTGATCGTTAAGCACACTTTTTAAATCCTATTAATCCAATAAATATTATTGGAGAACCTTTAAATG
>JACCDP010117037.1_pt1 | contig 145576 bp, 153 predicted proteins | sample 7445841 | NCBI WGS metagenome assembly JACCDP01 (sample SAMN15323441, study PRJNA562643) | freshwater metagenome | isolation source: river surface water | place: USA:Blue River Watershed | collected 2017-08-17
AGCACATAACCAGGTGAATGCGATCAATTAAACTGCCATTCATTGCTGAATGTTCTTTGGTAGTATCAACCCACCACACGCTGCCATCGGCTGGTAGGTGCCTTAGCACTGGAGGACTGGTAAAAATAAATCTGGCTTGTCGGTGTGTAACTATGGGGATATGTACTCGAGGATTCATATCTGTGTGAATACTATAGCAAGTCCTGGGATACATGGTCATTAGTCTGGCTCTGTATACTTTAAAAGGAAAGCTTTGCAAAAAACCTTCCCACCAGGTACCTGCTAGCTCTGGATGAATTTTATCCCACTGGGCCTCGTCCTGACCTTCACGTTTTCCAGTTCCAGATTGCCAATCGTTATCGCCATTGGTTTGCAAAGAAATTTGCTGATGATAGCGACCAGAAGATGCGTCCCAAAGAATCTTTTGCGTTTCTTCTTTTAATCTTTCTAAATCAACTTTGAAATCATAGAGTTTGAATCGGCTGTCCATTATACTTTACCTATGGCCATGAAGCGCAGACATTTATTTAATATCAGTTCTCCGCTCCATAGTATGGTATTTAATCCTGACGATTCTAAAAACTCTTCAAGACTGTTGTGACAATTTACATGGTCTGGAACATCAAACATGTTATTACCTTGTAGTACAACAAGTGTACCCTTAGGCAAGGACTTTACCCACTTTCCATGATCTTTAAAGTGTTCAACGATGGTGTCAATTACTATTAGATTTTTATGTTGAGTAAAATTATATTTTTTAATATCTTTGGCCTGGCTACGATATTTAAATTTGCTTGTGTCACCTACTAACTTTTCAGCAGCTGAATGTACTGTTTTGTCTAGGTCAACATTAACCAGTTCAGGAGTATGCACTAATTTATAAAATTCAAAATCAGTTAAAGTCATTAGCCAAGGTAGAATTCCAACCCAACCTCCAACAACAATAACGGTCTGAGGTTCTAATATATTCTTTATTTGAGATTTAGCTGTGGCGCCGCACTCTTGCATTTTTTCCAGTAGCCAGAGTTTGCTTTGAATTTGATTTCTGCTCAAAGCGTCTTTCCAGTTTAACTCTGGGTTTTCTTCAATTATTTCTGCAAGCAGACTTATTTGTTTAGCATAATCCGGGTAGTACTTAGAAACTTCATTGACAAAGCAAGACATAGACTCATCTTCTAAGCATGATAGCAAACTATCACCTAGAAAAATTTTTATTACTTCAAAAAGTTTAGTAATGTCTTCTTTAGCTTCTTTGATTCTACCAAGCACAAAGGGTATTGCCGATAATGGGTTATCAAAGTCTTTGCTGTTTTCATGTACCCAATCATGCAGTTCCCAAAAACGACCTTCTTGTATCTCAAGGTCACTAGTATAGGATAAATTTGTTTGCTGTATTAACCATGCTGGAAGTGGACTCAGCATGACTTCACGGCCGTCGGTCCATTCTCGTGGGAGACGGATATGCTTTAAAAACAGACTGTGTACAGTCTGATCAATATAATCGTTTTTGCCTTGGCAATAGTTAACCAATGGCCATAGATTTAGGTAATGTTCTTTTCCTATTTCAACAATTAACTTGACAAGATCTTCTTGCTCCTGTGTTTCGTACCAACGATGTAAAAAATGCAAGCTTCGACGGAACCCAACAACTTCGTCTAAGAAGATTAGAATAGAGTTTTTTAATTCAACAGTCTTATCCATTAAACCACCCGTACATTTTTAAATTTGTCTGAGCTGCAACATCTTCATTTGTCAATTCTTTGTTGGGATGAAACTGTAGTCTCTTAATAACTTCGCTGTGGCTAGCATCAAATTCAGGTAGCTTAAATCCTAGACCTGCGCTGATTGTCTTGCTTAGTTGCTTACTTGATTTTGCAGGATCGTCTTTGCTATGACTTTCAAAGAAACCCTTAAACCATTCATAGTCACGGATATGTGTTGGATCAAAATCATCGTGCTGTAGCAATTTAACTGCCAAACGAGCGCCGTAAATTGTCCATAGTCCATGTTCCACATCAGCACCCACAGTCATCCAGGTTAGTAAACGCTGAAAATTTGCCCCGTGAATCTTATTGGGCCACTGTTTAAATGGTACTACTTGCCCTTGATCCATGCTCAGTTTAATGCCTTCTCTAAAGCCGACTCTAAAAGCTTGATAAGGACTAGCATTGGTGTATGTTGTTGACCAACAACCGGACAGCGTTTTGTATTGAGATCCATCCCAGCAAAAGTCTACAGCATCTCTTTCTGAGTCAGCGGCTTCGTGGCTACGCATGGTTTCTAAATGAACTCTACTCCACAACTTGATTCCACCATTGCCGTACATTAGTCCATTGGTGTGTTGTCTTCCATTCCATGAATAGCTAATTGGCAATTTAATATCTGCTTGTAATTGCAAATTAAAAAAATTCAAGTCAACAAGGTTATCTGCATCAACTGTTATTACATGACTGCTCTTAGGAAAAGCAGCAGCAGCGGCCTTGTGGGCTGCATCAAAGCCTTTGACTCCGTGTACTCTAGCAACAAGATTACCAGGTCTATTTCTTTGTAGGTGTTCCCAATGCTGGTCTGCGTTGGGTTCGTCATAGCTTAAAAAAGCCACAGGAAATTTACCAAGAGAATGTATTTCCTTGTTGACTAACTTAGCTTGATTAAACAATGACATTTTTTTTAAATTCCTTTTCTAACCATTCCCAGTTGTTGATTAGATCTAACTTTGCCGAATCACCGTATTTTAAGCCAAATGTTGATCCAGCTTGCGCTCCTAGCACAGCGTATTTTCCATTCTTAGCATCCCAGCCGCGTGTACACCATGCTAACTGCCGTTGACTTATTTCTTCCATTTCTTCCCAGTAGTGAAAAATTTCTTTTTGAGATTTATAGTGTTCTGTAATAACCATGGCACGACTGCGACGATAGTTGTTTTTCTTATTTTGATCCCAGTCTTGTGTTGCAATATAATTAGACAGTTCTTCTAGTTCTATTTGTTCTTGCCGACGAACATTTTTGATTCTGTTTTTGATTATAGCCAAAGAAGCCATCTTAGCACATTCGCGAAATGCTCCAATCCATGCACTCTGCGGTGTAGCATTGAACCTTGTTTCGCAACTGATAGTGTCCCTGGTAACCAATTGGGCAATAGAAGCAGTTACATCAACATTCCAGGCCTTGTTTTCTAAAAATGGTTTTTGAGGGAATACCTTAACTGCACCATATCCATACTTCAAGTCATTGACTGGATTAACACTAGGCCAAACATGTACACATTCAGACTCCGGGACTCCCCAATGCAGTACTTCGTCGTTGGGTTCCCAGGCGAAATCAAATCCGTCGACAATCCAAGCATCAGCATCTACTACCCAGAAATTTGCTGTTTTGCTGCGCTCGGCACAAGTACGATGCACATTATAAATTCCAACTACATTGTCAATACGCTGTGCAGTTGGAACAAACTCCTGTAGCCGTGCAAAGTTTTCATCAGCACCTTGTTCCAGCATACTAATGAAAAATACATCTAGCAAAGCTTACTCCGAAATAAACTGTTCAACATCGCTTTCCTTGACAGTGGGTCCAAGGCGATGTGGGTTAAAGTAGCTGGCCTTAAAGAAACGGCTTCCTGCTTCGTCTAGGTCGGCAATTTCAAGCCGCAGATCTTGTCGCATTACTCGCCCTAGCTTGACAGTTTCTGCCATGAGCTTGGTTTTGCTCCAGGAATATTTGCTAACAGGACAAGTCACTTCGTCTCCGGCAAACTGTGGCATAACGTCTTCTCTCCAATATTGATTATGCCACTCGAAATCTGCAACCAGTTTATAATCCCAGTCTCTACGAATGTTGGTCAAATAGCAGCCGAGCCTTGCGCCGTACATGGCCCAAAGTCCATTGTTTACATCTTGCCCAACACTCATCCATACCAACAGTCTACGATGATTCTTAAAATTGTTCCTTTCGGCAATCTGACGCCAATCCATTGGTCGGCCATCATGTAAAGCTAACTTTACACCTTCACGGAATCCTGCGCGATATGCTTGGTATGGTGTGGCATTATTAAACACATCGCTGTAGATATTATTAAGTTGATGGTAGTGAATGTCCCAACAAAAATCTACTGCGCCAGGTCCGTTGTCAACGGCTTCGTGTGTACGCATTTGTTCAACAACCTTTTTAGGCCAAAGCTTAACGCCACCGTTACCATAAACCAGACCATTGATTACATTCTTACCTGACCATGAAAGCACATCGCTGCGATCAAACTTGCGTAGATCTAGCTCTAATTCAAAAAAGTCTGGACGAACCTTGTTGTCTGCATCAATGGTAATAAAGCGTTCTGTTTCTGCCAACTTTGCAGCCGCTTTATGGCAAGCATCGCTGCCATAAACGCCATGACTTCTTTTTGCCCATGGACATTTTTCTAGAAGGTCAGCATAGTTTTCATCAGCATTTGGTTCGTCATAGCTGATAAACACTACATCAAATTCACTAATTGGGGTTTTCACGGAAGGACTCCTATATCAATATTGTTAGCCTTATATAACGCCGAAGGCGGTTGCTTGTGTGACCAATCAGGTAACACTTCAAACGGCTGTGATTGTCTTAGCAATAGTGCAGGTAACCAGGCCCAAGAAACAAACGATTCTAGATCTGTTCCGTTGACCACTGCAATCTGCAAATGGCCCTTGAGCTGATCTATTGCGCTGCCGGGTTGGTAATGGCTTTGTGCCCAAAGCGTACCATCTTTGACAAACAGAGACACATGCTTGCCTGGACCAATGTGACTCATTACTGTTTGATCATCAATGATGCCAGTAAACTCTGAGTATTGGCTGAGACGAGTAAAGAACAATGACTGTGCCACTGCTGGCAAATTAATTCTAATCTGTTGTCCTTGATATAATATACGAGTTACAATTTGATGATCAATAAACGCCCATAGCCTAGTTTCCCAAAATCCTCGTTCAACTATGTCGTTTAATTTGATCTCTGAGAAACCCAACAGTTGATGAGGATCTTCAATGTCTGTGATAAAAAGCGGAATAGTTTCTGTGGTATTTTCACGCGACAATGCTTCTTTAGCACCGCTCGCCCACATGCGGGATGCTTCAACCCTGAGTATACCATTTTCGTTAAACAACAAAGCTCTAAGGTCAGAGTCTATGTCTCCTTGATACTCACCAATGGTTAACCAACCATGACTGCGCTGTTTTTTCTTTGTGATAACAGGCTTTGCTGCTCGCACATCAATGAGATCTAATGCACCAATTGCTTCATTAAATCCTACTCGGAAATTAGCTTGATTTTTGGTGCCCTCTAAGATTGGTCGCACTTTTGCAAACGATAAAGTTAACCTATCAGTTGCTGTGCTTGAACCTGGTTCAATCCCAATGATTTGACCTGTGTGAATATTGTATTGCACGGACCAAATTTCATTGCGTTTTCGTTCGCGTCTGCGTAGTTCAAATTGAATACCTGTGCTCATACTTTCCAATATTCCAATGGCTTTAGACTTCCGGCTAACCAAACTGGGTAAAGTTGCGTATGATTTTCTAATTTAAAATTACCATTGGCCGGATAAAAAGCAATCCAATCATGCCATGCGTGTGTGGCATACATCACAGGTACAACCTCTAAGTCTCTAACACTAAGATCAACTATCTTAAACCAATCCGGCGCCTGCCAGTTTTCCATTATAGACAAGATAGATAAAGTTTGTTCCAGGGTTGGATCGTCAGGAACATAGTGCGGCCAACATGCCTGTGTGCCGTCATTGATCAACTGATCTAGCACAGCAAATCCTTGTTGTGCTGTTTCGACATCTCCAATGATTAGAATGGACGGCCATGCCATATAGTGATTTTTGTCAATGGGCAATCGACGACTTATTTTATTTGGCCAGATTACTTGTAGTCTATGATCAACCCCCATTCCGGGCATGAGATTGATTTTTTTAAGTTTTGCCAGATCTCTAGCATGTTTTGTGAATTGTCGTAAACATAATCCTGCAAAGCAAATAACATCACCAGGCTCATAGCTAATTTCAGCAAGTAGTTTTATTTTCTCGCTAAGGGTCTTGTTTGATAATTCAACCAGATTAAATTTTTCTTGAGCGTCAATAAGAATTGCATCGTGTTTGGTAATCTCTACAAGCTGATGTTCAATGGTTCCATTTGTTTCAATTAAGATGTGAACTGTCATGCTAGCATCTCCATAATTTTTTCATAGTTACGGAGAATACTTTTCTTATTCATGAGGTGAATGTCTTCGCCTCTGATCTCAACGGCTAAGTTTTTCCACTCTTCGGGCAAGTTACTTAACATAGCCCAATGATTAGGTCCTTTGACTTCAATGATGTCGTCGCGCTGGTCTTGATAGCGCATGTAGTTAGGAATTTGACCAATAAAGCCGCCATCTTGCCAACCGTCACACATGTGAGCAGCAATACTAGCAGAGTAGTCAGTTCTATACAAGCTTCCGGGGAACTTATATAAAAAGCGATAGTATTCCCAGTTCTTTTTTACTGCTGCCCAAACACTAAAGAAATGTTCAGCTTCTTCGCTCTTGCGCCAGTAAACTACTGTAGACCACCACATGCGAATACCAGCATAGTGCAACCAACGCTCAGTGGTAAAGGGTTCTTCCATGCGTAAATTGCGAGCATCTCTGTACATGGCAACATCATATGGTCCACCAAATAGCTTTGATAAGTTATCATTGCCGCAAAGATAATCTGTGTCAATTAAAATAGTTTCGTCAAAAGGACTGAGATTGTAGATGTCGTGCTTGTTGGTATTAGTAAACTGTGCATTGAAACTATAATATGCGCCGTCGTGATGTAACCGCATATTTCTTTCGTAGCCTGGATCTGTGAGTACCACATCATCCCAGGCAGCATTCATTAACTCGTGCCCGTGCGTGTGCTGACAATGCTCCAAGCTTTGTTGGTTAGTGACCAACACAACCGGATAATCTGGCATATATTTTTTCACTGCGTAAGCAGCCACAATAGCCAACTGAGTATAGTCCAGTTGTTCGTTGTTGTATGCGAACATCATAAAGCCCTTGCTAGACATAGTTAGAGCCCTACAATTTTAGCGGTTGACCTAGCCGATTTGAGTTGTTGCTGAGCAGTTTTCTTTGCCTGCATAGCAGCATTGTATGTTTCAAAGCAATTATTTAAAAACTCTTGAGGATTACCAATTTGAACAACATTACCAGTTTGGTCGTCGACTAGCAAAGGTTGGTTGTTGCGTAGAGCAATGTCTACGAAAGAAATAAGTTCACGATTAACCTTGAAAATTGAGCCTTGATACGAAAGAATCAAGGCAGTATGAAAGGTAGCCTCAATATTCTGACGCTGTACCTGTAGTGTTAAACGATAATTTGCAAAGGCCAAGGCCTCATTGAGTTTTTGCTGGTCCATTGAAATCCAAACTGATTATATACGCTGTTATTTAGCGATATAAAATTGAATGGATTTTTCCAATTAAACTAGATGCCAGTCTTCAATTAAAGTAACTGTTGGGCTAGGAAGTGTTAGTGTAACATTGTTTTCTGTTATTGCAATTGGTTGAGTTTTACTTAAAACCAATCTGGTCTTTCCACGAACTAGTACACCCATTCCCGAATTATCTAAAAGGATTCTAAATCTCAAGTTGCCATTGTGAAATTCACCGTAGATTTTGGCCCTGCTAGAAGCATAGGTTCCATACCCTCCAGAATAGCCACCATATCCACCATAGGCACCATATCCACCTAGATGTTCCCAACCTGGGCCATAACCACCATAGCCACCGCTGCCACCATATCCACCGTACCCGCCATATTCGCCATATGGTATTGGACAGCCAAATGCATCGTATCCACCATAGCCTCCATAGCCACCGTATCCACCATAACCACCATAGCCACCGTATCCACCGTATCCACCGTATCCGCCATAGCCACCATAGCTAGTTCCACCAGAGCCCGATGGGCTAGTATACAGCAGTTGTTCAGCGTCAATCATTTTGGCATAGCCGCGATCTTGCGTGATGCCGCGAGTGTTGACACTAGACAGATTTTCTACTGTGAAATTTAAAGTTCCCTGGTCTAAAAAGATACAACGCCAAATATGGTAACCAGCACCGTAACCTTCAACCTGATTAAAAACAAATCTTATAGCACCACCTGCATTAAAGAAATGTCGTCCCTTTTCATATCCGCCAAAGTCTAGCTCAATGGTACATTCAAGTTGATTAGACCAAGTAGAACCAGAACTGTCATAGGTTGCAAGAGTATCTAATTGGGTATAGGCTGGATCCACTTCGTTGCGCTTTTCTCTTGCGCCATCAAGCAATGTAATGGCCGTATCAAAAAAGCTTTCGGTCATCTTTTCGCCACGAGCAACAACCACTAACTCTTGATCTGAGCTGTTGGTTCTTAGGGTACTGATGTTAATTCTATTGACAATTTCATTGGTTAAGGCCGCGGTAATTTTTTGTGTAGCATCAACATTTTCAATGTTATCACCGCCCCAGCCCCATCGAATGTTATCTTCTGTTTCTGGATCTGTTCTATTTGTTGTTGGGCCTTCGCCCGCATGGGTGTCACCAAACAGCTCGTTAACATCATCGGTTAACTCGTTGAACCAATGCTTGGCAATCTTTTCATCAGGATCTGCAAAAGTAGCAGGATCTCTAGGTCGCGGAACATAACCGCAGACTGTTGAATTTTTTTCAATTAGTTGTGTGTAGGATCCGCCATAGCCGTCGGCATACCAACCCCATCGGTCATAACCGATGCATCGCTCGCCAAGGAATGTTCCAACCGGAAGAATTGGTGTGTTTAGTGGCATGGCTATTAACGAACTCCAACTGTGGCTTCAATTATACCAACGCCATCTCCTGCAAAGTTTCCTAAGCTGCGGCCAATGATACTCCAAGCTGGTGCGTCTACAGAAGCAGCTTGTGCTACACCAGGAATATCGCTAGCAATCAAGCGATCTCCTTTGTTAACAACGCCTGTTACTTTAACAGGAATTCGTCCAGCTACAGCAATAGGCAACGCATTCTTTTCATGCTTCTGCTTGGCATTCATTAGGTAGGCTGGTCTTGAAGACACAATACCAAATATGTTTTGATCAGCAACTCCAGCAGTTACAGTAACATCTGCACTACCACCAAGTGATACTAGTGTACCAGGCTCGTAGGCTGCATCAGCTACATAAATCTCTGCAACGTCCGCAAATTCTGCTTCAATAGAAATACCACGCAGTTTGAAAGCATTTGGGTTAAAGGTTGTTGTTGTATTACCAGTGCTGTTCATGTTAATACCCTTACCAATTGTAGTAAAACCAGGGATGGCGTGAGAAGCAGCAATTGTAAATTCTGCGTCGGTGCTGATAATTGCAACACAGATGCTGTTGGCATTAAGACGCACTACTTTATGTGTGGTGCCGTTTGTATCTAGTAGTGTGGCAAAGCTGATACCACTGCCGCCTTCAAACGCACCAACATTGACCCAACCATTGTTATAACCAGGAAGTGTTTGATCATTGGCAGTTTGACCTACATAGATCTTTAATGACTTATTAGTAGTGTCCCACCAAAAATCACCTGAACGAGCTGTTTCTGTTGGACGGTTTTGTCTACTGGTTAGATGAGCCAGCGTTTTCCAATATTCATCTGAATCTCTAACTGCCAGTCTGTTTTCACCTGTATTAAACCACAGCTGACCTGCGATTGGACTTGCTGGTTCTGCGCTGCTGGCAAAATTTTCCAGCATGTGAACAAAATTTTCAGCGATTAGTTCGCCGTAGCCCAGGTAGTTTTTACCCAGCAAGTTTAGAGCCGTAGTGGTATTATCAACTTCACCGTCGATAAGATTTACCAGTACCTCTCCGTTGCTTTTATTGACTTCGTATGCCATTTTTATATCCCCTTGGCTTAATTGCCTTTGGTATATTTATTCTTATACCTTTTTAACCAGCTTGCACCCTTAGAGTGTAAACTATTTGAATTCTTTGATTAGCCTGTTTTTCCACTGGATGAAATATAAAGTGCGTTAGCAAATTTCCAGTATTCAGCCCAGTTACTCCTCTGGTTTTTAAACCAATTTCATCAAACACAAATTCACCATTGACACTGGTTGTTGCATCAAGGCTTTGTTGAGTGCCGTTGACAATATTGTAAACGCTGTCATTGATCAATGGCTCTGTATAATCCAATGTTGCAGTGATTACTGTATCTGAAAAATCTGTTCCAGTTGTGTGAACTTGCTTGGTAGAATTAAATTCAAAATCCGGATTATTCAAATCCTCATCGTCAACAACCCTAAAATACACCGTATTGTAAAGGTTAGCACTGACACCAGTTACATTTGGTTTTCTATATGTAATAGTGCCAGTATCAGAAACGATGCTTGCGCCGCGGCCAAAATGCATTTCGCTGATAAAGCTTGAATTATTATTTCGTGCTAATCCATTGGCTATGGCAATGCTCATATTTTCACGATGGATAGCATTGTGTCCTTCGCGCAGGATTTTACCGGTATCAAGGTCCTTGATAACAATAAAAGTGTCTATTTTAATTGGCAGTTTCATGCTGGTCATAGTCATATTTAGTTTTTTCTATATAACCCTTGTTAACTCTCTTCAGTAAGCGATTGCGTTACTGTATCAAATCTTTGCGGAATTCCCAGCCCAAGTTCTGTTGCCACAATGGCATTTTCATCCTGCTCCTGAACCAATATGGCCACTGTGGTAACAATTAAGTCCACGGACTCAGTGATGTCAACTGAAGTTGGTACAACCTTAATGCTGAACTGATTCTTATCAAGCGTTTTAGTGTGATAAGGCTTAACTTCGTTGATGTACTCCCCTACCAAACGGTCTTTTTTATTATAAAAATTCTTGACTTGGTTTAGGTTATTTGAACTAGTCTGTGTTACATCTAGATAGGTAGTTTTTGCTACCCAATCGGCTGTTGGAATTTGTACAAGACTTTCTTTAACCAATGCAAAGAATAGCAGATTAAAATAACCCAAATCAGCGCCAACAAAAATCGAATATCGCAGAGCTTTAAGTATGCTTTCAATAATTTCGCTGCCATCTTCGTCCCAACGAGTTGAATCCCAACGAGTTGAATCCCAGGTATCACCCAATGCACCGTTCCATAACGAATCATTGAATTGAATAGTTCCATCTTTTCTGTATACCAAGGTCACAATGTTTCCATCTTTGTTGTAGGCTTCTATGGTATTGTTGGCTGCATCAACAATGGCAAAATTAGTAATATCATCACTGAGATCAGCTACTTGGCTAAATTCTGTCAAGCGAGTTGTTTCGTTGCCAGGAACATAGTCGGCAGCAATATAATCAGCATATCTCCAAAATGGTGTAAGTGTTCTGGAATAAGGACCAAACAAAGGTTTGTATACTCGTAGATACTTGTCCCAGTCTTGTTTGCTTACAGTATCAATGTTCAACAAAAAGCTATTGGCTGCAGAAACCAATACTCGTCGGGCTTCCCTAACATTATTAAACCAGCTTTGTGGTAATGGTACAATTTGATTACCATATCTTCTTGCTGGATGTAAACGGCTGCTAGGAACCTGGCGTCGTGTATTAATCACTGCATAAAATTCAGTAGGATCAAGTTCTAACACACCAGAGATCATACCAACTGCGCCACTTTTGATTAGCTTTCTTGCATTTCTGTCTGTTGAAAGCAAACTAGATGCAGTGAAGTCTTTTGCAGCTTGAAATATTCTATGATCATAGCCAGGTATTGCCTGCCAGATTTGAGTTATATTTTCTCGTTGATCGTCAATGCTGTTTAAAACAGGATAATCTTTGGTAGTATATACGCCTGGGGTAGTTAGCTGAACAAAGTTGCCGCTGCTGAAGTTGACCACAAAGTCGCCCTTGTAGTATTGCTGACCAGGTACAAAAGGCTTAATAGGATAAATTTCTCTGTAATTGTCCCGAGCTGCAATGCTAGCTTCAAGTCGTTTGTAGAAGTAATCGTCAATGACATCTCCAGAAAATCCTTCTGAAATTAACTTGGCAAAATTAAAGTTTTGCTCTGGAAAGCTGTCTTGCTCAAGTCTTAAAATAAGTCTATCACCTTCCGCAAAGAAATCATTGATGTTTGAAACCAGCAATGCGTTTTCATTGATTGGGGCTATCCAAGCAATGCCATTGGCATCTGGGTCGTTGAGTATAGACTGTATAGCGTTTGCAGAATAAATTCTGTCAGGCGCTGCTGGATTTAAATGGCCAACATTTCCGTTCCAGAAATAATATTTTGTTTCTACTGTTCCTGTAGTTGGATTAAACACTTGTTCTTCACTATAGCGAATTTGACCAACAGAACTGCTGCTTTTATCTAGTCTTGCATATGGGAAGTCATTGACAGTTGGTTCACTGTCTACTTCTGACCATTCATATACTACAACGGATGTGTTTGCATATTTTTCGCCCCAGTGTGTGGCACGATACTGAATGTCATCTGTTTGCTCGTACTCAATATATCTCAATGAGGATAGGTCCCACCACAGTTTTCCAACCTGTGCGCGATTCCAAGTCTCAACGGCTTCTGGATCCTTATCGCCAAGATCTGTGACATTATAAACTGCTGGGTCTGCAATTCCTTTGTAGTCAATATAATTTGCCGCTTCATCTATTGTTAAACCTTTATAAGGATCAAAAACCTCCAGGGTTGTTAATTCTTCTTGAGTTTTACCATTGATAAGTTTGACAGCATTTAAATCGCCACTGGCTACCATTGGACCACTATATTCTACAATAGTATCTGGTTGTGTGCCTACATCTGATCCATCCTCAATATAGGTAACAACTTTCCAGCTACCTTCAGTATCACCATAGTCAATGTAAGCCTTCATTCCTGCAATGAAATTGATCGTTGCTGCCTGCCATTCAGAATCTGAATTAAATTTCACAGATTTAATTTTAAAAGCAACTAGATTGTAAGTGATTTCACCCGAAGTTGACTTAGCATCAACTAGTATATTATAATCATCGACAATTTCTTTTACTGTGAGTAAGGTATCTAATGCACCATCGCCTGAGGCGGCTAAAATAAATTTCTCTCCACTGGTCAATGAATGTGGACTTGCAAATGTAATTTTACTCTCAATTAAATTTGGATCTAGTGCATTTGGACAGCATTCTTCTACATATACTCCAGGCATGACCTGTAGTACATTCCAGCCGTACCCATTGTAATCGCTGATCCAAATAGATGGAAGCAATTTTCCGCTTATGTTTACGCTTTGCCACTTGTCGCTGTCAAAAGACCCAAGAGCAGATCCTGTGTAGTTTTCTAAAGCTTCATAGAATACGCCCTGATTCCATGCATAGTCGCCTTTCTTGTATTCAGCAAATTTACTAAATGCTCGTGTGCCAAAAACCTTTGCAACAGTCAATGTACTATTGGCTTCTTTTGATTCATTTAATGTTAGCAAATCACTAAAACTAAATTCATCTAAAGAAACAATGCGTAAATCTGTGTCGGTTAATTCAGCAATACCTGCACTGGGTAACCAGTCATTGGCTTTGCTATACTCCACAGTGATTTCACTGCGAGGTATCATTCTGAAATTTGGATCGTTGGGTCGTGTTATCCAACGCGGATCATTATTGCCAATTAAGTCAATGATATTGTCGCTTCTTAGGTCGCCTGAATTACTGTCTGGATTAAATCGAATGATTTGTCTACGACCGGTAAAGTCTTCCTTTCGTAATTCAATTTCCCAAACTTTTTTTGGTCCAATTTTTCCAAACTGTCCAACATCAAACATCCATTGTTCGTTGACTTGAATGTTTTGAACTTGGCCAGGAATATCAAAATTGGTATTTCTGAACAATGCATCAATGGTTAAATTGGTACCCGCAGCAGTTTGTACACCCTGTTGATATAAAAACAAGTTGGTGTCATCTTGGATAATATCGCCAACAACACTACTCTTGGCCGGTACCACATTAGATCTTGAAATTGAATTCTTAAAGAATTCAAATGCACTTGTTTCAGGCTGTCGACTTTTCACAATGTCAGTGGCCAGTGCTTCAAAGCTAGGCAAAATACTTGTTTCTGTTGGAATTGCTCCATTAACAGCTGGTCGGCCAGTCCAGGCGTGAGTTCGACGAGCTGAAATTTTTACACTATTAACTCTGTTACCAGTAACCGAATCTACAATAGTATCATTGAATTTAGTTTTTCTATTAATGAAAACCACATGCTGGAAATCACGAAGAGAAAGATCAGCAAAAACTATTTGCTCGTCATTTAAGGGCTGTATGTTATCTGTATTTTTTTCAATGTTTCTTGTTACTAACACCTCAGTTGCCAATGCTGGCCTGCCTGAGCTGAATAAAATCTTTCCTGTAGATCCTAGCCCTTTAGACAAGTCATCAAGGTTACCGTGCTCGTGTCTAAATCGAATTCCTGATCTAGTTGCAACTCCAATAATACAGTAATGGCTACTTCCCCAGCCTTCTTCGATCCATTGAAATGCGTCAATTGCAGCCTGTTTCCAAGTTACATTGATTCCGCGGCTGTCAACTTCGTCTAAGACAAGGCCACGATTTTGTTGATATTCGCCCAGTCCCATTAAAAATGTTAACACTTCCTGTTTGTTAGACAAAAGATGTCCGTATAGTATATCAACTGGTGTAGTATCCCATTCTTGATATTCTTTAAATGTGCCGTAGGCAGTATCTAAATTTCGTGTAGGACTAGTTTTTGTTGGTTGAAAAATTGTAAAATATCGTTGTCCTGGATCAAATCCAAATACACGGAATCCATCTGTGTCCTTTTGTAAACGAACTGAACTATAGCGAAGCTGGGAAACAGCCACACCTTCGCTGAGAGTCATAACTGTGTCCTCAACAGGAACATAGTTGTTTAATCCGTTTCTCGAAAAAGGCAATTTTATATTGATGTTGCCATCACTGAATCCGCCGATACTAAAGCCAACTCTGACTGAGATAGAAATTAAATCTGTTAGCGGAGTTTCGCCTAGGTGGTTTAGATCTCGATTGCCTTCAAACAATACTGCGCCCAAGCCTAGTGTTGGCCTGTCCTGGAAAAACTGTGTTGGTGCAATTGAATCAACACCTTTGGGTGCAACGCTATAATTTTTAATGTGCTTTTGTTTAGCATAGGGATCTATATTGCTGTCAAAGAATTCGCTGACTACATTATAGTTGCTCAAACCATGCATTACATTTGACCATGCACCAGACGGACTATTTTTCCACAAAAATTCATAAGGGCCCAATGAGCCAATTTCCCATGGTTCTCTAGCCACATCAGCACTTGGGGCGGCAACTACGCTGCCACTAACAGGATCCAGTAAGTTTCCAGCAGAGTCTACGGGGAATGTGCTTACTGGTCTTCTAAAATTAGGTTCAATTGTAAGTTCTTCGCCGGGACTGCTAATTATTCCATTACGCAATGCCTGTTCAAGTGCTATACGCTTGGTTGTATCTGTCCAAGAGTAGTGCGAATCCCACCACTGTGGCTTAATGCTGTAACCTAAAGATTCCCAAGGTGCTGAGTGAATATTATAGGTGCCAAATTTTTCAATATAGACGGCTCTCCAACTCTTGCCATTGTAATTCCAAGTCCAAGGATCTGTTAACACAAAATCGCTACGATCTCTATAATCAAGATTGTTTACCTGATACCATTCAAGCTGGCTTCGAATCTGCAACTTTGTTAAGGGGTTGCGACTGTAATCATTAACAAGTAGCTGTCTTTCTCTGTCTCCAGAAACGATTGTAATGCCGTTATAAATTCTCTTTTCAAGCTCTAATATTAGCTTGTTTAGAATATAGTCTTCGGGTGCGCTGCCGTCTGGTGCCTGATAAACTGTGATCTTTGTTCCGTCATGTCGGCGAATATACTTGCGACTATTTGTGCCCCAAGTTTCCTCAATGAATTTTGGTTCGTAGACTGCTGACAGGCCAAGTTTGGCCGGACTAGCTGGTATGCCAGTATACAAATCAGATTCATTTGCATGATATATTACCAACTGATCTCCGGCCGCAGCAGGAGTGTTTAACACAACCAAATTATTAACTTCATCAAGGAAATAATCATTGATACAAGTTAGCAGTTGACCATTTTGATATACATAAACATGATCTGCACTATAATAGTCAGTGCTCAGTGTTCCAGGCAATTCAAATTCAGAGGTAGGTGTGGTTACATCGACGGTATTAACATTCATGCCTGATGTAATCATTGCTACCCCGGTAATTGCATCCACAGAACTCTGTGATGTACCAACTAACATTTCTTCCAAGATTCTATTGACAGTATTTTCTAGAGACGCTGCCTCTAGGTTGGTTATATTATGCAATTCCTCAAGTTTGTTTAAAAATTTTCTATGCCACTTCCAAACTGCCAAAGACCTTGAAATTACCAGTTCTTCAATACTTGGATTCAACTTGATTGTTGCCCAGGCTGCTCGCATGGAACTGTGCTCGGCTAGTTGTATACCATTTAATGATTTGACAGCCAGGCAGTCAATCCATGACTGATCTTTTCTCTTTGTAGCAGAAATTTCTGCTTGTACTTTTTCAATTATTTTTGCAACACTAAATTCATTGAGTATAGTATACTGATCTGGATTTAGGTCCATGCCAGGTACTGCGGTAATAACATCGTCATTGACAATATTACCTTGATGTGTTATTTCTAAAGCCCCTTGGCCACTGGCTAACAAGTTGACCGCAGTTACTAAATTACCACTTAATGTAACTTCAAAAGAATAATCAATATCAAGACCGTTGAGTTTGGCTTTGGGATTTCTTGGATCTTGAATTGAGTCAATGACTCTGGTTACAAGAACTGTTGAATCCCAACTGATTGTTAACAAGTCGCTAGCATCATTGGAAACCAAAAATGTTATTGCACCATCAACAACATCAACTGTACTCTCTGCAACTCCGTCATTGATTGTGACAGATGTAACATCAGAGTCAACAAGGAAAAGTTTAAAGGTAGCAGGCTGTCCTCGAGCAACAACTGCTCTATTTTCAACCACTGGCTGGTAATTGTCTAGATGCACAAAAGTTGCCTGGTCTTGATGTACAGTTATTCCCCAGTGATAATTTGCCCACATTGACAAGTCCAACGGAATGCTTGTTTCACCGTCAATGGTTATTTTACGAATAGCTGAACTTTTTAATCTAAACCATGCTTGTTTCCAACCATTGCTAAGTTCAAAATCTCTGTTACCACCAGTCCATCTTCTGAAAGAATACGGACCTGGATAAGTTTTTCTTGAGCTGGCTTTAAAATAACTTACTAAATTTTGCTGAGTAGTTTTGTACAAAATATTGTACATAGGATTCTTAGCAATATTTTCATTGCTTAATTCGCTAAAATTGCTTGCAGAAAATTTTAACTTATAACCGCTTTCTGAATCATACACATCGCCAGCAATCAATTCAACAATTGTGCTGTTGACAATATTAGGCAGTATACCAATATTCTCTAGCTCACTGAGCTTGATGCCATCCCTGCCATACAATTCAAATAATGGTTGCTGAGTTTTATTCTTTCGATAGTTTGCTAATAATGCTTGCCCAGACTTCCAATAGTATTCAACAAAAGAAAGTCCAACAACAGCAGAGCTATTTTGAACTACAACAGCATCGCCGTCATTTGCCGTTTCAACGAAAAAATCAGTTACTACACCATCCAATGATCTAAAATTGATAATTTTGTTTAAGTAAGGACCATCTACCAGCCACAATACTCGAGGAGCAGCATTTAGTTTATATTCTTCTGTAATCGAAGTAGCCATCTGCAACTCTATGTTAGCGTCGCGAATTGTTTTATTGATGTAGTAAGCAGGATCACTGTTTATTTTTTCAACGCTGTTTACCCAAGGACGATAAGCAGTACCATGCGTCCACATTTCCAAAGTGTTATCAAACTCTAAAATTGGTCGCAGAGCACGACTAGATGCCAACGCAATGTCATCAAAAGCCAAATCTAAATAATCAGCAAGAGTTTGAATTGTGTCTTTATGATACCAAACATTTACTCGACTATGTGCATTGCGATTTTCAGCACCTACTTTTTGTAAAATATAATGCTTATCGTTAATACCCTGAATATCGCCATCCCATTCAATTCTATCCCAAGGAATAGTTGTTTGGTCCCACTTGCTCTGAACTACCTTACTGTACACAGTAGCAGTAACTTGATGAGTAATTCCAAGCAAACGAATGCCTTGCTCGGTTCCTACTCCTTCAACTTGCCAAATTCTTGGTGACTTATATTCGTCCTTGGTAAGGTAATAATCATCCAAGGCAATATAAACTATATCGCCAGCTGCCGGTGGCGTAATCCAGTACACTTCGTTACCTAATATACGATAGTCAACATTTTCAACTTTTAGTTCACCATTGATACTAACACCAACATAGTCTTTGTTGTATCCTGTTAGCTCAAACCCAATGTTGTCAATGCTAGCACCTGTAGACACATACTGCTTGTATTCATCAGCAGCAATGCTGGTTTGATAAGGGTGCTGTTGGAAAATTAAACGCATGCCGTTCTTTAGTTCCAGGCTGCGTCCGTTTCTTTGCACTGGTAGTGTGTAATAACGACTACCAATGATATCTCGTTTAATGTCGTAGTAGTCTGGGTCAGAGCCGCCGGTGACATTAATGGCAGGCATACCTTCTTCCAGCCAATAATAGTCATACCAGTTAATAAACTTATCTGGGTCAATTGGCAAGTCGCAAATTGCTATTGGAACCGGGTTTTCTTGAGTTCTATCATTGAATCCCCATTTGATTGCAATGTCATCAGCTGTTACTGTTTCTACACCGGTTTCTGTAAACAAAACTAACCCTGGCTCAAGTTGTCGGCGTGCCGTAGGATGAGGCAAGTTAACATTGTCAACGGTTTCGTTTGTTTTTCGTCCAACTGTAAAATTCAATGTTTCAAGACTTGCTGGCTGAAACATATTTTCCACAAAAGCATCCAGGATTTTTTTATTGCCAGTTGTTTTAAAAACACCAGGCAATAAATCATAGGCCATTGGCAGAGTGGACTCAACCAGTGTTTGTCCGGGTGCTGTCTTAATCAATGGTTTTTCTGGATTTACTTTCTTAGGATTTTTGGCCATCTTTAAATACCTTAAATTGTTATCGTAGCGGCGCTGGTAATAATTTCAACATCGCTTACTGATGCACTACTGATAAAAATTTCATCATCGTCGCATCGAATTTGGAACATATCGTTGGGAGTTAGACCTGTCTGTCTTGGGATTAATGCAATGCTACTGATAATTCCTCCCAGTTTGGTATGTACCCAAGAGGCCATGTCTGTGAAATAAAATGTTTCTCCAAACTCCCAATTATCAATTGAGAAATAATCATCAATGGCTTGAATCACTCTAGACCTAATTTCAGCATCGCTTATTTTAGTGCCGTCAGACTTTGTAACTCGAATCTTAACTTGATTACGCAAATCACTGCCAACTCCAAAGATAATCTTAAAGTTTACAGGATGGAACACAATGGAGTCGCTGATGCTTTTTGCAGGAAGCACTGATGCCATTTGTTTTGACAAGGTAAATGAGTCGGGCGGAATAGGTTTAAGTCCTCTGCGGCTACCGCCAGCTATCCATCCTCGAAATTCAGCATTAAATTGTGATGTTAACACATACATATCAATGATGTTGGTTGTGGTTGGATTAATGCGGATGTCTCTTAGAGGCACATGATTGTATTGAATTTTTAATCCTGTTCTTCCTGGATACGGTCCTAGTTCGCCTGTAGTGCCTGCTGGTGATAGAGTATACTGTCCTGGTGCATCAACAAGTTCAACACGGTTTAAGGTCACTGTATTTGAGCCAATCAAACCAGAAATTAATTCTGGATTATTAGGTACAAGTGTTTCTGCCAAACCTGGCAACCAAACTAGCACACGCTTGAAGTCATAACGACTGTCATTTAACTTGTAATAGTCAACAATATCTAGTGTTAGTTCTTCACTAACACCACTGTTTACTGTTAAAATCTTAAGTGTATCAGAAATACTGCGACGAGTCCTTCTATCAAGACCTTTACCAAACTTGGTGTTGTAAAAGGCCAGCTGTGACTCACTGCCGAATGTAGTTTGATCTTTTCTTAGATATGAACTCCATGTTTCTGTAAGGGTGTTATAGGTAAATCTTACTAGCCAGCTGGAATCCAGATTCTGGTTAGTGTTATTTCCTGCATTGACCAAACTGAAACTGCTGGTTAAATCAATGTTGTCGGCTCGAACAATGCGCCAACGATCAAAGATCTGATCGTATCTAAGAGCAAAATCTCTTAGAGCTGCAATTTCTTTAGAAATGTCAACTCTTTCTGCGGCTGCAAATACAGTTCTAAGTGCAGGGAACCACGATAGGATACGCACCGGATCTGAACTTTGAATTATTTTGTTTAGAAACACGGCTCCTTGGCCGTTTGCGCGAAGTCCGGTATTTACACCCAGATTGTCTGTCAATCCGAATCCTTCTCGGTAGACATCGCTAATCTTAGTCCAAACTCCGTCAATGGTTTTAATCAAGGTATTTTTGCGTAGATTTCTAAACTGTATGTCAGGGTTACCTTTACCAATTCTAAGTGGCAAACCTAACCCATCATCTAACACAAAGTATCCGTGACTGATAGAATTTGAAGTATCTACTGTTTTCCAGTATACTGTTTCAGACGATATGATTGGTTGATATTTCTTGTAATAAAATTGGTGTAAAGCTCGATCAAGCAATTGGTTCTCAATGACATTGATCACTTCATCTTGACTCAACCCAATATCAATAGATGATTGTTCTACAACTTCATCAGTGTAGATAAATCCGTCGTCGGCCAGTGATATAGCTGGTCTATAAGTACCAGTTGGATCCTGGAAGTCGCTGAATAGGCTCTGTCCTGCATGTATTCTATTAATGGACTTGACCTTAGCAATGCCGCCAATCTTGCCTTCAGGATATGTGTTATAATCACTGCCTGTGATCATTCTTTCCTGAGTAGCTGCTGTACGACTTGCCTTGTTTTTAATTGCTTCAATGGTCTCACCTGGAGAATTTGAAACAATATCGGTCAATTGTAATGCTACAGTTAATGTTTGCTTAATGCCTAGAGAATCCAAATAGTCAATATAAATTTCTGTATTGATTACATTAATTGGCACAAATGACACAGCTTCGCTTGCGCTTTGTCTATACCAAACACGGATATTACCAGTGGGTATGTCTGAAAATACGCCGTCGCCAAATTTAATTGACACCGTATCATTTTCTCTAGTAATGACTTCAAACAACTTTCTGCTGTCTTTGTTAACATTGTTAAAAACAATATTATTACCTAAGATGTTAGGCACTTGCGTCCAGTTTTCTAAAATGCGACCACCGTTGTCAATGCTTTGTACCCAGATATCTGTGTTATTGATGCTGTCAGATTCAATATCAATCACGCGGTTTTCAATACTTTCGGTAAGCACATAGTCGTCAAATCTTAATCTTCCTTGCTTGAACATAAAGAACCAGCCGTTGCTCTGAGCTGAAAAGCCCGAACCATCGTTGTTAAACAGCAAAGACAGATATCCATAAGGGTTAGGTACACTTTCAACGGCTAGCTGTGTATCAATGTCAATGTTAACTGGTACTAGCTCGCATGAATAAGAATTATTGTTTTTTCCTGTCAGACTTATGGTTTCGACCATGGTTCTTGATTCAAGCTGATCAATTTGATATAATTGTCTTGTTACGCCGTTGTCAACAATGCGACTGATTGGTCGCCCAATAGGGTTCAGCTTATTCAATGCTTGATTCATGATCAACGAAAACTGTTCGTTGAAATCAGAATTTAACGGATCACCCCAAACAATAACTTGACCTGCAAGATTAGTACCTCTGCTGTCTACAATATTTTGGGTAGTGCTAATGGAAGCAACTTTTAAAAATCCGCCAGCTGCAATATTTCTAGAAGGTTTGTAGCCAAGCTGACGAGCAATACTCAATACATTGCCTCGCACTTCAGCAGTTTCTAAGAAAGTTTCTCTTAGATTTAAATCACTACGGAAAGCAATATTTTGTCCCATGTAGGCCATGAGGTCAATCAGCGCAACATATTCGCTTGAGTTAATGAAATCATTGAAATCTTCAGGATAGTTTACCTGTACATAATTTAACAATGCTGCTCGTAGGCTATCAAAATCATATGCCTTGAAGTTTGCATTAGTCAAGTACCGATAGGTATTAACCCAATTTTCTGCGGCATTTAGTTGCCCAAGTCGTCTAGACTGTGTCATTCTGTTTCTGTTCCTTTATCGTAAATCAAAGGTAGTTGTACTTTTTCGTCAGAGGGCAAATACAAAACTTCAACTTTTACATTTAACGCATTTGGTTCTTCATCAATATCAACCGTTAGCAGTTGCCACCTTGGATCGTTTTTAATAATACTAACAACATCATCATTGATTTTTTTCTTGGTTTCTTCGTCTAGCGGGTCAAATAGCAATTCCCAAATAATACTTCCAAATGTGGGCATCATTACACGCTCGCCTTTGCGTGTTCCAAAATGGTTTAAAAGGTCTTGCTTGGCAAGATCTAGGTCGTAGCGAACTGGCGATAGAAAACTGGTTCCTATCGAACTATATCCGCGAAATGAAGAAATCATTGGCATACACCTATTTAGCAGGTTCTATTATGCTGGGTTTTATTAAGCAGTCTTGGTTGGCGCACCTGGGGGATAATTTCCACCAATGTGTGGCTCACCATACTTGTCTTTAAGCTGTGTTAAAGTTAAACTAGAACCCTGCGGTACTTGCCCGGTGTTTAGATATGTGCTTCTTTCGTATTGTGCCCGGTGTGTCGGAGTTGGCTGACCATAGGTGGTGTTAACTCTTGTTCCAGTTTGACCACCGTTGCCAAATTGACCGCGCCAGCTATTATTTTCTGGCAACGGTACACGACCTGAAGATATGTCCTTGTTGCCGGCATCTTGTCCTTCTTTCATTAGGCGTTCAGGCGATTTGACTACAGTACTGGCATTTGGTTTACCAGTCATTGCATAATTTGCATCGCTGTTTCTAGCATTACTGCTGTTGTTATAAGGAGAATTAGCCCAAATTTTTGCAATATCCTCATTGGATGCCTTGCCATCTGGATTCTTTGCTGCCGCTTCGCATAGATCGGCTGCCATTCTATCAGCGGCAGCCGGATTACTATAAGAAGCCATGATTAATGCATCAATTTGACTTTGAGTCAAACATACATTTTTACCAGCTTTGGCTCGTTCTAGTGCTCGCATAACTCGCGGTGTGTTTTCTCTATCAACAATCTGTCGACTAGCTAGTCTAGCTTCTGCTTCGCTGGGTCCAGCAGCCAATGCCTGCTTTAGATTTTCATCAATTTTTCCACCGCCACCAGGACCAAAAATGTCTAGGCGACAGCCATAACCAATGCTGTATCCTTGGAAGTCGCTGTACATAATACCTCGATAAGCTTCGCGGCTTTTTAATATAGTAAAGCCTTCGTCGCTGAGTTTAGACTGTGTAGGCTCTGGTACGCAATCAACTGCATTGGTAGCTTCAGGTGGCGGAGTATTATCTTCATAACTTGATGCCGCAGGTGTAATAGTATTAGCTGGCACACCCGGATTGCCCGGTGGAACTGTGGGTTGTTCGCCTTGTCGATAGCTATGACCACCATAGGGTTCGCGTTCTGGCACACGGCCGGCAACACTCTTGCCAACTTCACTGTTGCTGGTTAACGAGTTAGTGGCTGGTATTTCAGCCCGATCAGCCGGCGGACCATTAAGGTCGATGCGCTGTGCTGTTAACTTCATTTGGCTGTCGGCTAGAATATTCATGTTCTGGCCTGCTGTTAATTTCATTCCGGTTGTACCAGTAGCATTGAATATTTCACAGGCTTCAAGGTTCCAATTTTGACCTGCTACAGCATTGACATTTTGACCTGCATCAATGTTAAAATTGTTAGGTGTTCTAAAATTAATGTTGCCTTCAGCATTAACTGAGAAATCACCCTTGGCATAAAAATCAATATTGCCTGCTGCATCAAGTTGGAACCACGCTGTTCCGGCAGCATTGATAGCATAGATATAGCCACCACCATTGTCTAAAATAAGAGTGTTACCTGATGCTGTTTGTAATCTAATTTGTCCGCCTGGGCCACCATTGGGACCATCGTCCAATACTAGGCGATGCTGCCCTGGCGACAAGATACCATAAGCATTACCGGGTCCTTCGCCAGTGTTACGAAAGGGTCCTGCATTACTGTGGCCGCGAGAAAGATCTTTGTCTAGTCCTTGTCTTATAAGGTTGTCACCTTGTGGATGCTTTGGTCTGTTTTCAATTTGAGCATCGGTTGTGTTGTGACGATTTCGTTCGCCTACTGGCAGCACTTCGCCTTGATGTGTTTGACCAGATGCAATAGCTGGTATAGCGTGTGTATGACCGTCTGACGGTAAACAGCACCACCAAACGCCCATGTGTATATCACCATTGATAAAGGCGCACACTACCTGAACATTTAAATCAGGAGGAACTCCCCAGAAGCCGTAGCTTTGTTTAGTTTGTCCGTACTTGGTTGCGTTATTGGCTGGGGCTTCGTCCTTGCCAGGGTCTGCTGCTCCGGCCAAAGGTGGACAATAACGAACAATAAGCCAGCTTGACTCGTCTGATTCGTCTGCGCTGCTCATCTGCGGTATCCAAACCCATAATTTGCCCAGCCCGGTTGGATCAACATTGCGTTTTACCTTGCCAATGAAAATTCCATTAGTCTTAAAGGTACCGCCAGCAGCTGGATTATGGTGTCCTAATCTTTCACCTGTTGAGGTAGCTCTCATCTATTACGCACCTCCTCTAGTGCCTCGATTGCCCCCGGTGGTAGGACCAGTTGCTGCTGCTTGACCACCACCAGACGATTGAGGATTGAATGTAGAGCTTGTGGTTGCTCGACGCCCCCAAGGATTAGATAATTGATCTCTGTAACAATCTAAGGTTGATGTAAATTTTCCTTTGAAAAATTTATTAACAACTTTTTTACAAGAATAAATTCCTGTGATTGTGTCGGCTTGCCTTAGATTCATTAAGTCGTCGCTAGTGAAATCTGCTGCCGGGATAGTAGCTTGAAAATAGATAAAAGGCAACCAGTTGTGCGATGCTGTTTTTTTCCGAGTTTCAGCCATTTGCTCTTCTGTTAGGTTCTTTGCAACATATTCCCAAACATCTTCCTCATAAGGAGGCTTACCGGGTGTACCAGGTATTTGAAATAAGAAATAAGGATCACCAACCACCTCCAGATTGATTGTTAGCATGTCAGCTGACCCTTGTCCTTGCGAATTATTCAGTTGCCTATACACGCTGTATTCCTGTGCGTTTTGTGGCGATAAAGCACCTTGTCTTGCATCCTGCTGAACTGTTGTATTAATAATTGCCGTTTGAGGCATGTGAGGATACCAATTTGGCTTTGGGTTCACATCAAGATCTTGTCCTGGTCTATAAGGCACATCTTCTGCATAAGAAGCAACTCCTGAACTGGTAACATTAACCATTCGTGCTTCATTGCATCTAACTGCTGCGTTTGGTTGTTGGCCTCGCTGAGACGGCTGCTGGTTGCTGGCCCCTTGTGCAATAGGTTCACCTTTTTCGTTGACAAATAACGGTCTTACCAGGCGCCAGAGATTATCAAGCTTGATATCACAGTTGATAACTTCGGTGTTTTCACCTGTATAGATCCACTTATAGGCTTTACGCAACAGACCTAGTTTTAAGTATTCGTTAACTCGTTTGTCTCTGTTTGCTTGACTCCATGCGTCTTCATACTCTTTGGCACCAATGATATTTTTAGCATCCATTTTTGATGTTAAGAAATAGACCACTTCTTTAGCACTGGTTCCAATTTTATTATCAAACATGATTGCACCATTTTGCTCGCGTGCCTTGGCTCCGCAGATAATGCTGAAGTTACGAGGCAAAATGTGAATAGTATCTGGTTTGGTATCTGCTGTGTTGTATTCTTTCTTTTCTGGAATTCTGTGTAGGAAAGAAAGAATCTCTTTACTTTGCGGCAACGAATTTAAAATAAAGTTTTGTATTGTGGTACCAGCTGGCATTTGAATAGAGCCGCGAAACCACCCCCAGCTCTGTACCATGCGTCCTAAAAAGCTAAAATCAGCCATGGCTAATCCCGCAATATCACGATGTGGTATGATCTTGTATATGTGAGGGAAACAGCGTTGACCAGTCTTAACCTTTTCTTCTTCTCGCTTGTTGAGTGCTTTGGCAAGGTCGTCGCAAAACTGTTGAACAGTCAATGGATTTCCTTCCATGGACATACCTTGTTCAATATGCAAATGATCTGATTGCTGTGCTGCTCCGCCTGCTGGATACAATTCAAAATCGTAGGTACTTCCTTTGTAATCTAATTTCATTTTCAAGGTCATCAACCTCACATACCAACGAAATACTAATTCTTCACCGTCCCAGCCCTTGCAGACTTCAGGAAGATCACTTTCGGTGTTGTATCCACTAAAGGTTATTTCCAAAAGATATACAGCATCTGATGTGTTAGGATAACCTAGATTCAGCGCACAAATAGCAACTGATTCTAAAAATCTACCGCCCACTGGCTCAACAAGTTTACCGGCAAATTTATGATATTGTTGCATAGCATAGGTACCAGTGGCCGATCCGGTTCCAACAGTTTCTATGGTCATTTCTTCTAAGTAGATGGTGCCGCTACCACCAGTTTCCCACATTATCATACCTTTTTTATAATCGTATGATCGTTGTGTTCTTTCCTGTGTTGCTTCTATCCTAGGCATCATTGTCAACCTAGTATTGTAGGTCACATTGCGATAATTTTGTAGAGGATTGTAGTGGATATCAGGAATTCCGATATCATCTAAATGATTTGGTTTTTGCATTAACGAACTCCCTGTATATCACTGGGAGAAAGTACTCGCAGTATCATTCCTGTTTTTAAGTCTCGAACTGGATCTTTTAATTGGTTTCTGTTTAGTAATAAAATTACCCACCAATAAGCACTTGATCCATAGAGATCATAGCTCAAAAGATCTAGCCTGTATTGAAATTTAGGTGCTAGTGTTATAAACTCTGGAACCTTGCCTTGTAATAGACTTTGCGCCGTTGGCAAATTTGCAATATCAAGATAAAAGTCTTTGATATTGGTATTTGCATATTGATTTAATCCAGTGGTTGCCATTTTTAAATGTATCCTTCACCAAGCAACGAACCCGATTTAAATTTGTCTAGTTCAAAATTCTTAACAACCTCAATAGGATTCATTTGAACTATCAAGGTAACAGACATATCAAACAGTACTGGTACAGCCTGTGCGTCATTGGCACTAGGAGTGGCGGCTTGCGAATTACCGCTTTCGTTTCCTGTTTTTGTAGGGCCACCAGCAGTAACATAATCAACATCGTTAGGAAAATCGTATTGAAAACTTTTGACCACCACTGGGGTGTTGTTGTATAAACCGTAGGCTGTAAATCGTCCAATTGGTGGAGGAGTACCTCGCTTGGAATCGTTTCTACCATAATACATCATGGTAGCAGTACGCAAGGTGTGAATTGCTTCCAATGTTCGTTGAGCTTCGGCAGCATCTCGACTAAACCATGGACCGCTGATAACTATTTCTGGTGTTGCACGATTTCCAAATGCGCTGGGCTGATAGTTAGTGTGCTGTAGTTCCCAGGTTTGATAGTTCACTTGAACGCCTTGTGAAATTTTAGGTGTCGCTGGCCACTCAATGCTTTTACCCAAAGCTTTAAATTCTAACTTTACTTTGTTTGCTAAATTTGCCATGTCTTACACTAACCTTGCATCAAAGATGCGTTTGAGTTTTTGAATTGCTGAACCGCTTTGCGGATATAAATCTGCTAAAATTGCCAAACGCTCCTCGTCGTTGGCACCTTTATACATCTGTCTAATTTCACTGGCGCTGTTGATTTGTTTGCCAAGAACTTTGAATTTTACATCACTTACTGGAATCACATACCCGTGTCCGGCTCTAGTGCCGTCTGGTTTCTTACCGCTGTCAAATGGCATAAGGCCCTTTTCTTTGTAAGGTTGTAGATATGATGCTGTACCGTCCTTGAGAGGTTTGAATGTAAATCGAGGATCCTCGGCCATGTCCTTGCTGCCTACTCCAAATACCAAAATGTCTTTGTTAGGATCAAGTCCTAGCTTGGTTGTTAGATTCACTGGTGAATACGGCGATATCTCTTGAACGATGTGTGATTCAGGGATACCTGCGGCTACCATCATTGACATCTTTTCGGCAAAATCAAATGGACTTTTTTCTGGCTCAACCTTGGCGCTGGTAACAATGTAAGTATTGTCAGCACCAAACTTTGAAGCTAACTCGCGGTAAACTTCAGTGTGCCCAATGTGAAAAGGGTGAAAGCGGCCAGCATACACCGCTACTATTCTAGGTTTAAGGTCAGATATCTTCATATGACTATTTACCGGTTGAGTTATCTATGTACTTTACCACCAAAACCATTGACAACAGTCAGTGTAAATGCTACAATTAACGCAAGGAGACTATTGTGTTAGAAGAAGAAAAAACAAAAACCATATACCTAAAAAACAAAGATATTCTTGCCGAAATACATAGAAGTAAAATGAGATTTTGTTGGTCTGCGGGCCCTGAATATCATCAATATGACTACATTGTCTCAGATCTTAAAAGCTTTCATAATCGAAAAACCAAAGCCTGCCCTGAAGGTGCTATCAATCTAGCCAAGGCTGCAAGAGCTTCTAGACTTAGCAGCGAAGCACACAAAGCAGCTTTAGCACAATGGGAAGCTGCTGGTGGGAAAGCCAGCACAAAGCCCAAGGCCGATGAATTTGTTATTAATCCCAAGAAGATACCTACAACTGATTTGGTTGTCAGGCTTATGACTTTTGAACACATCCCATTGGAACCAGGTCGTAAAAATAATCCAAAAAGTCTTGCGGATCACAGGTCTAAAGTTAACTTTCCTCCTTTTAAACATTTTGTACTTGACGATGAAGGCAATTGGAAAGAAGTATTACGCAGTCACTGGAAAGGTGATTTAAAGACTGGCCAGTTTTCAACGGATCATGCACAAATCACCAACAGACTTGGTGCTATGTTTCTCAAGCTTTGTGAACGCTATAGTTTTAGAGCCAATTGGCGAGGTTATAGTTATGTTGACGAAATGCGAGGCCAGGCATTGATTCAGCTAACACAAATTGCGCTTCAGTTTGATGAAGGCAAGAGTCAAAATCCCTTTGCTTATTATACAGCGGCGGTGACAAACAGTTTTACTCGTGTATTAAATATTGAAAAGCGTCAACGCGATATCCGCGACGACTTACTACAAGACTCTGGTCAAATGCCAAGCTGGACGCGACAAATGGAAAGTTCTCAGCAACATCATGCAGAGATTGAAAGAATTAATGCTCTCAAAGATGCCGAGATGATTGCTAAAACCATTGACAGCATGGAAATTGATCCAGACGCTGAAATTGAGCTAACCAAGATTGAAATAGACGACAAGGAACCTAGCTTATGACCAATCCTTTTGCTGACCAAGAGCGTTTTATGCAAGCCTGTGATCAAAGCACAGGCTTCTACAACAAACAACAATTCAAACTTTATGCTAATCTCATTGAGGAAGAAGTCAATGAGTTATTTGCCGCAGTTCGAGATGAAGATAAAGTTGAACAACTAGATGCACTGGTTGACATATTGGTTGTAACTATTGGTGCATTGCACAGCCTGGGTGCCGACGGTGAAGGCGCTTGGAACGAAGTAATGCGTACAAACTTTGCCAAAATTGATTTGGCCACCGGCAAGGTTCGTAAAAGAGAAGACGGTAAAGTCCTAAAACCTGAAGGTTGGGAGCCTCCTAAACTGGAGTCATTTTTAAAAGGGTAACTCATGCACACAGATAGTCTTAAAAGTCACATTGGACATCTCGAAGAATCACATCAGCATTTAGACCGAAAACTCATACAAATGGAAAAACAACATCAGTATGATTCAGTAGAGGCTCGTCAACTTCGAAAAAAGAAACTGATGATTAAAGATGAACTATTAAAATGTAGACAACGCCTTAAAGAAATGTTAAACTAACCCAATGACTCAAGCCTTTAAGAAAGCAGTATGCTTCACAGATATTCACTTTGGGCTGCGAAATAACAGTCGCAGCCACAACGACGACTGTGAAAATTTTATCAAATGGATGACCGCTGAGGCTCACCGCGAAGGGGCAGAAACCTGCTTCTTTCTTGGCGACTGGCACAACAATCGTTCAGCAGTCAATGTCAGTACCCTAAACTACACTTCATCAAACATCAAGTACCTTTCTGAGAACTTTGAAAAGGTATACTTGATCATGGGCAATCACGATCTTGCGTATCGCGAAAAGCGAGAGATTAACTCATTGCCTTTTGCCAAGCACCTTAACAATGTTGAGCTAATTGATGAAATTACTACCATTGGTGATATTACCATTGTACCTTGGCTTGTAGGTGACGAGTGGGAAAAGATGAAAAAGCTCAAGAGTCGCTATGTATTTGGACATTTTGAGCTGCCTCATTTTAAAATGAATGCCATGGTAGATATGCCCGATCACGGCGGCTTAAATGCTACACATTTCCCCAATCAAGAATTAGTGTTTAGTGGTCACTTTCACAAGCGACAGCAAAAAGGCAATGTTGTATACATGGGCAATTGCTTTCCACATAACTATGCTGATGCCTGGGATGACGAACGCGGTTGCATGTTTCTAGAATGGGGAGGCCAACCAGACTTTCGCAATTGGCCCGGTGCTCCTAAGTTTAGAACACTGACCTTAACAGAAGCCATTGACAAACACGAAAGTCTTTTTGACACACAAACATTTGCTCGCATTACTATTGATGTGGATATCAGCTTCGAAGAAGCCACTTACATCAAAGAGCAGTGGATCAGCACATATGGCATGCGTGAGCTGAGTCTTATTCCAAACAAAAAAGAAGAGCACAGCACCGAATGGACTGGCGGAGAATTGCAGTTTGAAAGTGTAGACGCTATCGTGTTGAATCAGATTCAAGCCATTGATTCAGATGTCGTTGATCGGCAAGTTTTGACTCAGATTTATCAAGGACTTACCCGTTGATTATTTTTAAAAATCTCACAATTAAAAACTTCATGAGCGTGGGCAATGTAACACAGGCTCTACGCATGAATCAGCAAGGTCTCACCTTGGTACTGGGTAATAATCTTGACCTAGGTGGTGATGGTGCTCGTAACGGTGTAGGCAAAACCACAATTGTCAACGCTCTAAGTTATGCTATCTTTGGATCTGCACTTACAAACATTCGTAAGGAAAATCTTATCAACAAGACCAATGGTAAAAACATGCTGGTCACTGTTGAGTTTGAAAAGAACGGTAACAAATATATCATTGAGCGCGGCCGCAAGCCAAATCTACTACGTTTTATTGTTGACGACCACGAAGTCAACGAAGCAGGCACTGATGAAGGCGCTGGCGAAAATCGTGTGACGCAGGAAGCCATTGACCGCGTAGTTGGCATGAGTGCTGAAATGTTTAAGCACTTGGTAGCTCTAAACACATATACACAGCCGTTCCTAAGTTTGCGAGCCAATGAACAAAGAGATATCATTGAAGAACTGTTGGGCATTACTTTGCTTAGTGAAAAAGCAGAAATCCTAAGAGAGCAGATTAAATCTAGCAAGGAATCTATTAGAGACGAAGAAGCAAAAATCAAAGCCTTGCAAGAAAGCAACAGTCGAATTCAAACAACCATTGACGACCTTGAGCGCAGGAGTCGTACCTGGGCTGCTAAAAAAATTGCTGACATGACAGAACTAAATGTTGTCATTGAAGAACTTGAGTCTACAGACATCGAAGCTGAGTTAGAGGCTCATCGTGCATTGACTCTTTACAAGGAAAACGAAAATCGCCTAAAGTTAGCCAATAAAGAATTGGCTACCAGACAAAGCGGTGTGAAGAAATTGCAAGAGGCGCTGTCGCTATCACAAAAAAGCTTGGCGGAGATTCTAGAGCATCGCTGCCCTAGCTGCGGTCAAGATGTTCATGATGAGCAACATGAAAAGATGACTGCATCAGTGCAGGCAACTATTGATTCAACTATTGCGGCTCTAAAAGAAGAGCACGGATATCTAGCACAAGCCAATATTGCTGTGAAGACTATTGGCGATCTAGGTGCAAGACCAAAAACCAAATATCTAGAAGTTGAAGATGCTGCCGCACACAAGAATCATTTGGACAATCTACGACAGCAGTTATTGAATAAGGATTCTGAACAAGACCCTTATCAAGAACAAATTGCTACGCTAAAAAATACCGCTTTGGCAGAAATTGGTTGGGATGAGATTAATCGGCTAACCAAAATGCTAGAGCACCAAGATTTTCTTCTTAAACTGCTTACTAGCAAAGACTCGTTTGTCCGAAAGCGCATAATTGAGCAGAATTTAGCTTATTTGAATCACAGACTAGGCTACTACTTGGATAAGTTACAATTACCACATCAGGTTTCTTTTAGAAGCGACCTTGAAGTTGATATTAGTCAGCTAGGTCAAAGCTTTGATTTTGACAATCTGAGTCGTGGAGAACGAAATCGACTAATTCTAGCATTGAGCTGGAGTTTTAGAGATGTGTATGAAAGTTTTACTGAACCAATGAACTTGTTATTCATTGACGAGTTAGTTGACTCGGGTATGGACCAAATTGGTATTGAGAATGCTATGGCCATCCTGAAAGCAATGGGTCGAGAAATGAATCGTAATATTTTCCTAATCAGCCACAGAGACGAATTGGCCAGTCGAGTCAATCATGTCTTGTCCGTTGTTAAGCAAAATGGGTTCACCATGCTGGATACAGATACACAAATACATGAGATTAACTAAGGAGACATTTAATGTCAAATCACGATACATTACTTGAGCAGTTTGAAGTCTATAAAGCTGAAAACGAAAAGTTCGCTGTTAAGGGCGTAAAGGCCAGTGCAGCTCGTGCTCGCAAAGCACTACAGGAGATGAGCAAGGCTATCAAAGAACGCCGCAAAGAGATCACTGCGGAGAAAGAAGCTCTTGCGGCCAAGTAATGACATGGCTGTACCAAGGCTCTGTTGTTAACACACTACCAGAAGATTGTGTGGGATTTGTGTATTTGATAACAAATATCACAAATGATCGTAAGTACATTGGAAAGAAGTTGGCTAAGTTTAGCAAAACAACTTATCGTGTAGTTAAACAGAAAAACGGTATCAAAAAGAAAAAACGCATACGAACAAAAATTGACAGCGATTGGCAAGAATATTATGGCTCATCACCAGAACTTAGCAAAGATGTAGAATTGCTTGGCAAAGATAAATTTGTCAGAGAAATTTTACATTTTTGCAAAAGTAAATCCGCTTGTAGCTACTTAGAAGCAAAAGAACAATTTGATAGAAAAGTTTTAGAATCACTAGACTACTATAACGGTCATATTCAAGTTAGAGTCCACGGTTCTCATATCCTAGGCAAACTATAACTCACCCCGGCCCTGCTGCGTAAAACGCAAACTATAAAAGGCTTCTTATCACTACCGATAAGCCTGTGTCGGCTGGTTAACAGACACCCATAAAACCTGGCACTAGGGTTGCACAGGGGACGGAACACCTGACGCGGTAGCAGGGACTTGACTGCCACTATCCTTTACAGGACGCAATTCATGGTATGAAACGAATTGGCACAAGTATACGATGACCAAAATGAGTAGGCTCTGGTGAACTATTACAACCTACAACATTACGCAAGCAGATTGGATTGCTTTCGTAATGTGCGTTATAACAAGACAAGCGTGAAAGGGTACAGCATAACCGCCCTAGCTGGAAACAGTTGCTTAATCCAATGTGACATGGGGGTCTGAGTCAAGACTAAATGTTTTTCTTAGCCGGTAAAACGGCTAAGTGTGACTGGTAAATCTAAGTCAAGTAATCATTATGTAAATCAAATGATTCACTATTAAATAAATCTAAATTGTTTCTAATTTAATTACTTTAGAAGTATAAAGCTCTGAATGAGTAGAGCGAAGCGATACGAAATTCAAGGGCGATGAAATCGCCCTATCAAGATGAAACATAATCAGAATCGAGCTCTGGCAAAACCCTTCTTGCCATAATAAGCTTCTGTTCTTTCTTTAATGGTTTCGCTGAGTATTTGTCTTTCGAGATAGCTCATTGCCCAAATTTCATTGGTGCTAATGCTGCCCCAGACACTCAATGTTGATACTTCTTTGATTAAGGCTCTTGCCTCGGTTTCTATGCTGTCAACAAACTGACGGATTTTTCGTCCGTCAGTTCCAAGCATCAAGAGCCTACGGCGAAAAAACTTGTAGGATCAAACAGCATGTCTGACTTGTATTCCTCGCCACAATAATCACATTTTACTGTGACTTCTCGAGTAATACCATATGTACCAAACTTTTTAAGTTCTTGATCTAAGCGTTCGTTGCTGGCTCTGTCTAGATTTTTAACCCAGTCGTAGATGTGTGCATAGTTTGTTACCTGTGTGCCATCAGGTAGTGTTACAGACATAATGCTCTGTGCCAGAGTTTCTTGACTGAGATCAACCAGAGCTGCATAACCTTTGTTGGCCACTTCGGCTTTTTGATCCACTGATGAATTTTCTTTTGATTCCAGTGCTTGCAATTGACGCATGGTAACAAATTGTTGTCTTAGCAAGCGACTTTGAGCATCCAGGGTATAGGGCTTGAGTTCAACTCTAATGCCAGAACTCAGTGTAACATTACCAACTTCTTGGCTGATTGGTTTAAGAGTAGCCAAAACTCCGCCAAGGCTCACGGTTATTCTCTGAGACTTGCCTTCGCTGGCATTGCATCGGTGTGACACATCTAATTCCATGTCATCGCCATAGCTGGCCATACGCATGGAAACTAAAATGGCATCGATATCTGGTGCCGGAATTTCATTAACATCCTTGATGTCTGGTGCTACACTGGCCAACACATGCTTGAGTGCTTCACCGTTGAGCAAGGAATCTGGGTTTTTGAGAACCATTTCGTCTTTGGCAGTCATTGGATAAACTGCCAATTCGTTGGTTTCAGACAGCTTGGGTGGATTCTTATAAAAACGCCCACCACTGGGTAGCTCAATGAAGTTGCCCGGCCTGCGATAAAATTGGCTCAGCGGATTAGCTGGAGGCAGGGGCTTTTTGAGTGGGTTTTGATTATCCATGTACTTAATCCTTAACGATAAATAGGTTCATAGGCCTATTGCATAATCTATTTATGTGGTAATTTAATGGCCACAGGACCGTAATTTAATGGCTGATCTCAGCGAAGAAACCGCAGAAAATCTCTCTCGTGCAATACAAAAGCTCACTGATAAAATGAGTGACATGAGCTCCAGCATGGGCAGAGGCTCCGGATCACCCTTGCCCGGGCGCAGAGACAAAGACAAAGGCAAAGGCGACAGTATTCCCAACGAAGAACTGGAAAAAATGAAAAAGCGTCTTAAAGCTCTCAATGACGAGCTAGATGCTGCTGGTAAATTAAACGACAAAGAGCTTAAAGAACGCGAAAAACTTATTAAAGCCGTCAATGAAGAAAAAGAAGAAGTTGAAAAGGCCAAAGATAGCTACAAAGATCTTGAAAGAAGTTTAAAAAGTTTTGGCAAGGGATTGCTGACTGGAAAGGGTGATGTAGCTCAGGCCTTTGATGGCCTATCAAGCAACTTATCCAACAGCTCAAGCAAGATTGGTAACATATTAGGTGGATTTGCCGGCGGTGTAAGTTTCATGCTTACAGCACTAACCAGCTTTGCTGATGACGCAAGGCAACTTGGCGGATTTGCTGACTTAGGTGCGTTTAAAGTTGGGTCAATCAAGCAGGCCAAATTAATGAGCGGCCTAGGCGAAAGTTTTGTTAAGGCCATTGAACTCAGCCAAGGTGGCTTTAAGGCGTTTGGCCGTAATTCTCAAGAATCAGTGGAAGCACTCAGTGAACTGTCTCGTGGCTTTAGAGTAGGCAGTGGTGTGATCAGCAGAACCTTATCAAGAAATCTTGGCCCAGAATTGACCAAAACCATGGACAAGGCTCAGCGAGCAACAGCCGCAATGGGTCTCAGCCAGGAAGATCAAGCCGGGGTAATGGGGTCACTAAGTCAAACCATCAGCTTGACTGCTAAGAGTGAAAAAGAAGCTCAGCAGATGATGGTCAAGCAGTACGAGCAAACTGTTAGTGCTGCTCGTACATTAAGCAATACATTTGGAGCCAGCGCCAAAGAAATTCTCAAAGCCATGGAAGAATTTAGAAAGTCAGCTGGCGGCCAGGCTGCTGCTCTAATGGGCGTTGATGTTGAAGGAGCCAATATTGCTGCAATTATGCAGCAAATGGGTATTTCAGCTGATGCTGATACAATGTCTCGTATGGCAACATTGATTGCAGCCGGTGATGAAGGTCAAGCTCGAATGTTGGCCGGTGCGCCTCAGCAACAAACCATGGATGCTGTAATGGCCGCAATTAGACAAGCACAAGGCATGGAAGGCGGCGTTGCTAATGCACAGAATTTACAAGCCGGTGCACGATCTCAAATTGGAGCTCTTGAAGAACAGTTCCAACAACGACGAGGTATGTTGTCAGATAAAGAGTTTGCTGATCCGGCAATTCGTGCTGCTCAAGCGGCTAGAAGAATGCAACTTCAGCAACGAGCAGAAGCAGGTGATACAGAAGCAAGACGGCAACTAGAAGCACAAGGCACTACCACAGAGGCCAGTAACATTACATCAATGAACAAGCTTACTGATGCTCTAAACAGTTTGCGAAATGTTATTATCGGTCTAACAGCAGGTGTAGTGGCACTAGTTGGCGTACTGCCAGCAGTACTAGGCGCCGGTGGCATTGGTGCTATACTCAGCGGTGGTCTTGGCGGTAAGATGCTAGGTGGCATTGGTGAAAAGCTTGGCGGCATGCTGAGCAAGATGCCAGGGCTAGGTAAACTAGGTGGTGCAGCCAAAGGAGCCGGCGGTGGCTTCATGGACAAGGCTGCAGGAGCAGTTGGTAATGGCATGTCAGGTTTTGCTGACATGCTAGGTAAAATGGGTGACAGCAAAGCAGTCAAAGGTGCTGCTACCATTGCCTTGTTAGGTGCGGCACTAGCACTAGCAGCGCACGGTTTTAAAACATTTGGTGATGTCAAGTGGGAAGGCATGCTCAAAGGTGCTGTAGCACTAGGCGGCCTAATTGCTATGGCTCGCTTGGTTGGCGAAGCAAGCACCGGAATGCTCAAAGGTGCAGCGGCAATTGCATTGCTTGGCACAGCAGTAATGGTGTCAGCAATTGGCTTTAAAACATTCAATGAAGTTAAATGGGAAAGCCTGGTTAAAGGAGCACTTGCCATTGGTGTGTTAGCCGGAATAGCCAAAATGCTAGGCAACATGACCTCAGACATGATCAAAGGTGCTCTTGGTATAGCAGTACTTGGCGGTGCTATGTGGGTAGCAGGCAAAGGATTTGCTGCATTTAATGAAGTGAATTGGAGTAGCGTTGTTAAGGGAGCGTTGGCCATGACAGTTCTTGGTATTGCAGCAATGGCACTAGGAAAAGTGGCCCCTCAGGTCTTAATTGGATCATTGGCTATTGCTGCCCTGGGCGCTGCCATGTGGATTGCAGGCAAAGGATTTGCATCATTTAATGAAGTAGATTGGGGAGCCTTGTTAAAAGGAACAGTAGCCTTAGGTGTACTGACAGCCGCAGTATTTGCACTAGGTGCATTGATGATGAGCGGTGTTGGCGCGGCTATTTTTGTTGCAGGTATTGCAGCATTTGTTGGTTTAGGCATAGCAGCCGCTGCCCTTGGTGTTGGATTAGGTATTGCAGGCGCAGGAATGAAAACATTTAGCGAAGCATTAACATCAATTGCAGAAATTGATGGTTCGAACTTGATTGCTATTGGTGCAGGACTAGCTGCTATGGGTCTTGGCATGGGTGTGTTTGCACTTGGTATGTTAGCAGGAACTGCATCTGGAGTTATCACTGGCATTGCTAGTTTATTTGGTGCAAAGAGCCCGCTGGACAAAGTCAAAGAATTTGTGCCAATGGCAGATAAAATTGCTTTAGTTGGCCAAGGAATTAAGAATTTTGGAGATGGTGTTGTTGCCTTAAATCAAGGCGTATCCGAATTCAACAAAGACGCATTTGATAATTTAAAAACTTCAATGCAAGAGTTTGCAATTGCTGGATCAAGCGAAGAAATGCGTTTGACTGCAGAGTACTTAAAATCCATCGGTGAAAGTCTCAGCAGCATTAGTCAAATTGAATCGTTGCCTTCAACTGCATCGCTTGGAGTTGCTTCACCAACAATAACACCAGGTACTGCTACCGCAGGCATTACAACATTACCTGAAGGTTCTGTGCCAACTGCAACTCCTACAACAGCACCAAGCGACCAAGCAGCAGTGAGTCCAGAAATGGTTACAGCCATGATGGGATATCTGTCCAGCATTCAAAACGATATTGCAGCCATCCGAGGCAATACCAAACCAGCTCCTTCGGATGCTCCGGTTAGACTAGGTTAAAAATAAAGGTAAGTAATACTATGAGTTGGAGAAAACATTTTAAAATTTGGGAACCTCAGGCAGAAATGTCTGGCAACGGCCGTAAAAACGGTCCTGGTTACGCTGGCGCCAAGTATGCGTCCTGGTTACAGGATGTCTATAGTGGACAGGCGAACAGAGTCGAGCGTTATGTGCAGTACGATCAAATGGATCTAGATTCTGAGATCAATGCTGCCTTAGATACCATTGCTGAATTTTGCACTCAAGCTGATCCAGACACAAACTTACCTTTTAGAGTTATTTGGAAGGATTCTCCAACAGACAGCGAAAATAAAATTGTTACAGAGTACCTTAAGAAATGGTGTGCTATCAACAAAATTGATCAAAGAATTTTTAGAACCTTTCGCAGTACGCTAAAGTATGGTGACCATTTCTATCTAAGAGATCCGGAAACATTTGAACTGTATTGGGTTAATGCCACAGATGTTAAGCGAGCAGTAATCAACGAAGCAGAAGGCAGAAGTGTTGAGCAATATGTTATTACAAATATTCATCCTAACTTAGGAACCAAGGTTGCTACTCAGCCCATAGATAATGTTAACACATTAACAGGTGCTACTACATTAAACACACCAAGCGTTTACAGCGCAGGTAGTGGTAATGTAGGAAGAAGTGGCGGCGCTGGTGAAGAAACAGTAGTTAGTGGTGAGCATGTGTTACACATCACACTCAACGAAGGACTTGATACCAACTGGCCTTTTGGAGCAAGCATTTTAGACAGCGTGTTTAAAATCTTCAAGCAAAAAGAAATGCTTGAAGATGCTATTATTATCTATCGAGTACAACGAGCACCAGAACGACGAGTATTTTACATTGATACTGGTAATCTACCAAGCCACCAGGCTATGGCATTCGTAGAGCGTGTAAAAAATGAAATTCATCAAAAGCGTATTCCAACCAGAACAGGTGGTGGTACTTCTCTTGATGCTAGCTATAACCCATTAAGCATCATGGAAGATTTCTTCTTTGCTCAAACTGCCGATGGACGTGGAAGCAAGGTTGAAGTACTGCCAGGTGGTACAGGCCTTGGTGAAATTGACGATCTTAAGTTTTTCAGCAACAAATTGTTAAGAGGCCTAAGAATCCCCAGCAGCTACTTGCCAACAGGCCCCGATGATTCGGCATTGGCATTCACAGATGGTCGTATGGGTACTGCACTGATTCAAGAGTTTAGATTTAATCGTTATTGCAGACGCTTGCAGGGTTTGGTTGCTCCATTCTTTGACAAAGAATTCAAAGTTTTCCTTAAGAATCGTGGTGCTAATATTGACAGTTCAAGCTTTGATATTGACATGCTGGAACCACAAAACTTTAGCGAGTATCGTGAGATTGAAATAAACAATGCCCGCGCCGCGGTGTTTACTCAACTAGCTGAAATTCCATATCTATCACATAGATTTAAACTACAAAAGTTCCTAGGAATGACTGAAGACGAAATCTTAGAAAATGAAAAACTATGGGAAGAAGAAAATTCAGGCAATAACGAAAATAATCAAGAAGAAGGTGCAGATTTTAGTGCTACTGGATTAAAAGGGCCATCTGAATCAGATTTAGATTTGACCGGAGGCCTTGGTGATTTATCAGCGCCAGCTGAACCAGCAGCAGCTGAACCAGCAGCACCGGCTGCGGCACCAGCCGCTCCGGCAACACCACCGGTTTAATTGACAAAATTGGATAAGTAGCAATATGAGATTCAATGACCTACAAAAAGCCAGCGATGAAATTGAAAAGGAAGTAGATCCTGAAGTAGCTTTTTATGGCGATTTGCGTAGAAAAAGATTAACTCTAGAGCATGTAAACAAACTGAGAAAAGTTCGAGATTTGCGCGAATATGAAACCAAATCTAAGCTAAAATTCATCAAATCTATGTATGCTAGGCCACCAGCTGCCTAATAAAAATCCGCCAAAACTAGGCGGATTTTTTATTTATAAACCAAAAATAACAAACAAAAACTCCGTTTTTTCCACCATTTCCTTCGTATTTTAATGCGCCATTAGTAAGTAGTTATTGGCAAAGTACACCCTTACGGCGTGTATCCCCCTTAGCGCAAGGAGATAATAAATGAGTAAAACAGTTCTTGAGCAGGCACTAGACCATCTTCTAAACAAAGAAGAAGATAAAGCTACTGCGTTGCTACACGATTACTATGTAGGTATCGGCCGCAAAGTGTACGAAGACATTATGGCTGACGAAGAAATGTTTGATGAGACATCAGATATTTCTGACGACATCGACGAAGTCGATTCAGAATTAACAGAAGAAGGTGACGATGTTGCACCTCCAGCTGACAGTGAAGAAGCTGCTGCTGCCGAACTAGGTGCCGAATTAGGTGCCGAAGAAGGTGAAGCTGCTCCTGTAAGTGCTGATGCAGCTGATGTTGCTGATGCAATGATGGATGTAGAATCAGCTTTAGCAAAATTAAAAGCTGAATTTGAACAAATGGCTTCTGGCGAAGCACCTGCAGAAGCACCTGCAGAAGCACCTGCTGATGCAGCACCAGAAGAAGTAACACCAGAGAGTATTGAAGAGTCTGCTGAATTAAGCAAAGTATCTTCTCCAGACAACAGCGACAAAGCTGATGAAAAGCACAGCCCAGTTGCTGGCAAGAATCCAATGATGGCTCGCCCAGCTGTTAAGATTGGTGCTGGTTCTGCTGACGGCGTAGCTAGTGGCACAAGCCCAGCAAAGGCCCCTTCAGCACAAGATTTAGGCGGTACAACCAAGCCAGATCTTAAGAAAGTATCAGTAAAGGGTTAATCCAAAATGAACCTACAGCCACTAAGAGAAAATTTATCATTTGATCAGGCTCAGATGGTTTTAGAAACCAAAGACGCTTCCAGTGGCGGTAAGGATCTCTACATGAAAGGTATTTTTATACAGGGCGGTGTACGCAATCATAATCAGCGTGTATACCCTGTAAATGAAATCGCCAATGCTGTAGAGAGCATTCGTAAACGATTAGATAGTGGCTTCTCTGTTCTAGGAGAAGCAGACCACCCAGACGATCTACAAGTAAATATTGACCGAGTAAGTCACATGGTTACTGAGATGTGGATGGATGGTCCAAATGGATACGGTAAGTTAAAACTTATTCCGACTCCAATGGGAAACATTATCAAAACATTACTCGAGAGTGGTGTTAAGTTAGGCGTAAGCAGCCGCGGATCAGGCAATGTTCAAGAATCAGGTAATGTATCTGACTTTGAAATTGTAACTGTTGATGTGGTAGCACAACCAAGTGCGCCAGAAGCTTATCCTACTGCCATTTACGAAAGAGTATTGGGAAATCGTCGACGTGCCGCTCTAATGGATGTGGCCTACGCGGTGAACCACGATCGGTCCGCACAAAAACATCTTGTAAATGAAGTTACAAAGTTCATTTCAAGTTTAAAGAAAGTCTGAGGAGATTACTATGAGTCAATTTACAGATATGCTTGGTTCAACTGTTCTTTCCGAAGAGGTGCGCGATAACATCAATGCCGCTTGGGAAAAACACTTAGCCGAAAGCCGTGAAGAAGTTACAGCTGAACTTCGTGAAGAGTTTGCATCACGCTACGAACACGATAAGAGTCAGCTAATCGAAGCAATGGATAAGTTAATGCAAGACACCATTAATGCTGGTGCAGCTGACTTAAAAACATTGCGTGAAGAAGCAATGGCACAGCGTACAAAGTATGCTGCCAAGATCAAAGAAGACACAGCTTTGTTACAGAAGCTGGTTATTGAAACCTTGTCAAAGGAAATTCAAGAACTTCGCAGTGATCGTGCAGGACAAAAAGAAGCTGTTGCTAGATTAGAAGAATTTGCACTACGCAAGTTAACTGGCGAACTAGCTGAATTACACGAAGATCATAAGAGATTAGTTGAAGCTCGTGTCAAGCTGGTTGCCGAAGGCCGTAATGCAATTAATGAAGCCAAGTCTAATTTTGTTAAGAAAGCCAGTGAAAAGGTCAACGCCTTAGTAACAGAAACTTTCAAGAAAGAAATGACGCAGCTTAAAACAGATATTCGTGAAGCAAAAGAAAACAACTTTGGTCGTAAGATCATGGAAGCATTTGCTGCCGAATTTATGGCAAGTAAATTTGCTGATGGTACTACTGTCAGTCAATTGAACCGTAAAATTGAAGAAATTCAATCAGAACTAACAGAGGCTAAAAACACTATCAATCAGAAAGAAGAAATTATCAGCGAGTCGCTTCGTCGTCAGCGCATTGCGGAAGATCAAGCACAGCGAGTTCGCGTAATGCAAGATTTATGTGCTCCATTGTCAAAAGACAAGAGAGCCATTATGGAAGAGTTACTGGAAAGCACAGATACTTCTAAGCTAAAAGATCAATTCCAAAAGTTCTTGCCATCGGTTCTAAATGAAGAAGTTCGTCGCGAGAAGAAACAACTCATTGAAGGACAACAATCGCAGAAGACTGTGATTACAGGCAACAAGACTCAGACTGAGCCAGTTGCTGCCCCAGCCGAAGCTGACGATACAATTCAACAGCTCCGTAAACTCGCTGGTATTAAGATTTAATTTAGGAGACATAAAATGTCACAAGCTCTATTCGAAGCTAAAAATTGGTCTGCTACTAAGGAAGCCCTAGTAGAAGGTCTAAGCGGTCAGAGAAAGACCACAATGGAAGTATGTTTGGAAAACACCAAGAAGTACCTAACAGAAACAGCTACATCTGGCGCTACAGCCGCTGGTAACGTTGCCGTTCTAAACAAGGTAATTCTTCCTGTTATCCGTCGTGTAATGCCAACAACTATTGCTAACGAGCTAGTTGGTGTTCAGCCAATGCAAGGCCCAGTAAGCCAGATTCACACTCTGCGTGTTCGTTACGCAGAAGCTGCAACTGAGCGTACAGGTGGTGCTGCTGCTGATGTTATCGGTGGTGCAGTAAGTGCAAACGATGAAGCATTAAGCCCATTCAAGATTGCTCAACAGTACTCTGGTGCTGCTACTGGTACAGCCGCCGCAACAAGTGCTCTTGAAGGTGTTGCTGGTAAGAAAATGAACATCCAGATCCTAAAAGAAACTGTTGAAGCTAAGAGCCGTAAGCTAAGTGCTCGTTGGACATTCGAAGCTGCTCAAGACGCTAACGCCATCCACGGTGTTGATGTTGAAGCAGAAATCATGGCCGCTCTAGCACAAGAAATTACTGCTGAAATTGACCAGGAAATCATTGCTAGCTTGACAGCTCTTGCTGGTAGTGCATTTGCCACATACGATCAGTCAGCTGTAAGTGGTCAGGCTTCTTTCGTTGGTGACCAACACGCTGCTCTAGCAGTTCTAATCAACCGTGCTGCTAACGATATTGCTGCTCGCACACGTCGTGGTGCTGGTAACTACATCGTTGTTAGCCCAACAGCATTGACAATTCTTCAGTCTGCTACAACTTCTGCTTTTGCTCGTACAACAGAAGGTACATTCGAAGCCCCAACAAATACTAAATTTGTTGGTACATTGAACAGTTCTGTTCGTGTATATGTAAACCACTATGCTGGTGATGATGCTCCAGTTCTAGTAGGTTACAAGGGTGCTAACGAAATGGATGCACCAGCATTCTACTGCCCATACATCCCATTGATGAGCAGTGGTGTTATCCTTGACCCAGCAACATTTGAGCCAACTGTCAGCTTCATGACACGTTATGGCTATGTTGAGCTTTCAAACAGCTCATCATCTCTGGGTAATGCTGCCGACTATGTAAACACAATTGCAATCGACAGCAGCGCACTAAGCTTCATCTAATCACTGATTAGGTAAAGTTGGATTGGAAAAGGGCTCTTAGGAGCCCTTTTCTTTTGGCTAAGTAGAAGTCTATGTTTACCAGCATGCCAGTTAGATTAGAAAGAGCAGGACATTGCCAGCGATGTGAGCATTATCGGCGATCAACAAAACAATGCAACATGTGCGGATGTTTAGTAAATCTCAAAGTAACAATTGCTAAGTCTGTTTGTCCTGTTGGAAAATGGGGTGCTGCCGAAGAGGGCAATGATTTTGCAGCTGAAGTTTCCAATGCCATTAAATCTTTTTTGAATTTAAAAAAGTGATCCTTTACTAAATAGTGGTAAGGAGATTTAGATCCATGCCAAAATTTGATGATTATGACGACAGTGGTGCTTTTAATGCATTGAGTCCAAGAGCACAAGTAAACATTGATGCTCGCGTAGCTGCTGGTGGTTGGTCAAGTGCTGATGAAGCAGCTAAAACCAAAGCTGTTGCGGATGCTGCCGCCCAAGTAGCCGTTCAAGGCGCAACTAATACACTGGAAACAGATGACAAGTTTGGCAAGTTTATCAATAGCAAATGGCGTCCAATGATGGCCTTTATCTATATGATTACTTGTGCAACTGACTTTGTAATTTTCCCAGTTCTTTGGAGCGTGTTACAAGCTCTGCAGGGAGGTCAAGTAACTAGCCAATGGAGTCCGTTAACCTTACAAGGTGCAGGATTGTATCACATTGCAATGGGTGCAGTACTTGGTTTAGCTGCTTATGGTCGTAGCCAAGAGAAAATTGCCGGGAAAAGTTAATGTCAATTAAGACTAATCACTCGCAGGAAGCTCTGGAGCCAGATTCTGGTGTCCTTAAAATCTTAGGCACAGGTGCCTTAAAGCTTCCTGCAGGAAGCGATGCTGAAAGACCAGCGTTGAGTGTTGCAGGATATTTGCGTTTTGCTAGCAGTATTACTAAACCTGAATACTATGATGGATCTGCTTGGCAGACATTGGCAAACAAAGATTATGTTGATACTGTTACTTCAAGCCTCAGCAGTTCCATTGGTACAACAATTACAAATCTTACGCTAAATGATTTATCTGATGTTAACACCATTGGAGTTTCAGATGGTCAGGTTGTATCTTATGATTCTAACATTGGCGGATTTAGAACACAAACACAATCACTGACTGTAATTAATAGGTACTTTGTTGGTGATGGTACTTCTTTAAATTTTGATATTATTACCACTGTGCCAACTATGAATAACTTAGTTGTCAGTATTGATGGTATACAACAAGAGCCAACATATAGTTTCACACTAGTCGGTGGTCACATTGTTAGCTTTGACGAAGCACCCGAAGCTGGTGCAAGAATATTAATTAAAATTTTAAAAAGCACTACATCCACTGACCGCGCTAGACCCACAGTCACAGATGTAAGCTATGGCACAATTGCTCAGTATAACACAATCTCAGTTGTGGCTACTGACATAACCCACGGTACTGGGGCCAAGATTGGCAACAGGGCAGTTACAAGGATTGACTATCCTTCTCCTAATATCATGCAACTCATGATCGAAACTGCCACAGTATCTGGGTCATTTTGGAATACACCGCAAGATTTAACATTAATTGATACCAGCGGAAACGAATTTGTATTCCCAGGGCTGATCCATTATGGGGTTTCTGTACCTCATTGGACAGATAGCAATTCTTATATTGGAACTTTTTCCGGTGGAGATGCTATTAATTTTAGTCTAGAAGTAAATAATGCTACAAGTATTAGCATTGCTCCTGCACATGCAGGAGAAGCAAGCATAGGATGGTTATCCATCAGTGGATCTAATATTGTAGGAACTGCTCCTAATAACAGCAGCCCTAGCAGATATGAGATTACTGTAACAGCCAGTAACGGAAGCGTTAATATAACGAAAAACTTCTGGTTACTGGTTATTTAATTTTCTTACTGGCGTCGACTCCATATTCAACGGTCGCTGAGTTTCAGAGAAACTCAACTATTAAGGAAAAACAAAAATGCCTTTAATTAAAGCTAGATCGAGTTCGATTCAAGAGAACATTGATCTTCGTGGTACGCCAACAGCCCCAACCGCTGCTGACGCTACAAACACAACACAAGTGGCTTCGACTGCATTCGTTAAGAGCAATATTGCTAATCTGATTGACTCAGCACCAGCAGCTCTTGATACACTTAACGAATTGGCAGCAGCTATCAGTGATGATGCAAGTTTTGCCTCTACAATTACTACTGCATTAGCAGGAAAGCTAGCATTAGCTGGCGGAACAATGACAGGTGATCTAACACTAAGTGGCGCACCTACAGTTTCCCTACACGCTGCAACCAAAGGATATGTTGATCAGGAAATTGCATCAATTACTATCAATGACACTGACGGTTTAAGCGAAGGTGTAACAAATCTATATTTTACTGACGCTCGTGCAAGAAGTGCAATTAGTTTGTCTGGTAACAATTCATCAGTTTTAGACTATGATTCTGCAACAGGTCAGTTTAGTTTTGCATGGCCAACAACCGACGGCATCTTAGAAGGAGTTTCAAATCTTTTCTATACTACTGCTCGTGTTCGCGGCGATATTAGTTTGACAACAGATGATTCATCATTATTGTCATATAGTTCAGCAACAGGCGCATTTACATGGAATACTCCAAACACAGATAGTATTTCAGAAGGTGCTTCAAATCTTTACCATACAGCAGCTCGTGCTAGAAGTGCTCTAAGTGCTGGTGCTAACATTAACTACAATAGCTCAACTGGTGTTATCAGTACAGATGCCGCGGTTCATAGTGTTAACGGCGCAACTGGTGTAGTAATACTAGATACAGATGATATCACAGAAGGTACTACAAATCTTTATCATACCGCCGCTCGTGCAAGAAGTTCTATCAGCTTAACTACTAGCGATAACACAGTATTAGCATATAACTCTGGTACTGGTGTATTAACATTTACAAAGCCAGACACTGATGGTATCAGCGAAGGTGCAACTAATTTGTATTACACTGATACCCGTGCTCGTAGTGCTGTTTCTGTAACAGGAGATTTAACATATACTTCTGCAACTGGTGTTATTGGATTTGCTTTATCAAATCATGACACAGATGATTTGTCTGAGGGCTCAACAAATTTATATTTCACAGACAGTCGTGCTCGTAATGCAGTAAGTTTGACTTCAGACGACAATGCAATCCTTGCTTATGACAATAGCACTGGTGTGTTTACTTTTGCAACACCTGACACAGATAGCATCAGCGAAGGCACAACAAACTTGTACTTCACTGACACTCGTGCTCGTAATGCAGTAAGTGCTTCAGATGCCGGCGGTGACGGTTCATTTGCATACGACTCTGCCACAGGTACTTTCACTTACACAGGTCCAAGTGCTAGCGAAGCTCGTGCTCATTTCTCAGCAAGTGATGCAGGTGGTGACGGTTCATTCACATACGACTCTGCCACAGGTACTTTCACCTACACAGGTCCAAGTGCTAGCGAAGCTCGTGCTCACTTCTCAGCAAGTGATGCAGGTGGCGATGGTGCATTTAGCTATGATAGCTCAACTGGTGTATTCACATACACAGGTCCAAGTGCTAGCGAAGCTCGTGCTCACTTCTCAGCAAGTGATGCAGGTGGCGATGGTTCGTTTACATACGACTCTGCCACTGGCGTATTCACCTACACAGGTCCTTCATCAGCAGAAGCTCGCGCTCATTTTAGCGCAGGAACAAGCGGTACTGGACATGGCGATCTAACCTATGATAGCGGCACTGGTGCATTTACTTTTGCTAAGGTATCGGCTGCAAATATTCGCGGCGAATTCTCAGCTGGTAATGGTATTAGCTATGATTCTGCAACTGGTGTAATTTCAGCCAACGCTTCGGCATTAGATACAGATGATATTGCAGAAGGTACATCAAATCTATACTTTACAGATGCTCGTGCTCGTGCAGCACTATCAGCTGGAACAGGTGTTAGCTATGATAATAGTACTGGCGTAATCAGCATTGGTCAATCTGTTGGCACAACTGACAACGTTACATTTGCTGATGTAACAGTCAGCGGTGACTTAACAGTTAATGGTACAGTAACAACTGTAAACTCCACAACTGTTGACATTGCCGACAAGAACCTGACATTGGCCAAAGGTGCTGCTAACGCTGCTGCTGCCAATGGTGCTGGTATTACCATCGATGGTGCTAGTGCTACTATCACTTATGCAAACGGTACAGACAGTTGGGACTTCAACAAGGATGTAAATGTTACAGGCGATGTAACAGCAACTACATTCAATGGAGATCTAGTTGGCAATGTAACTGGTACAGTAAGCGATATCAGCAACCATGACACAGATGATTTGTCTGAAGGTACAACAAACTTGTACTTCACAGATAGCCGTGCTCGTAATGCAGTAAGCGCCAATTTTGTCAGCGGTGATGGCAACTTCACTTATGATAGTGCAACTGGTGTGTTTAGCATGACTGGACCAGATGCAAGTGAGACCCGTGCTCACTTTAATGCGTCAACAGTGAGTGGCGATGGCACATTAACATATGATTCAGCAACTGGTATTTTCTCATTTGCTGGTCCAACAGACAGCGACTATCGCGGAGCAGTAAGTGCTAACTTCGTTAGCGGTGATGGCAACTTCACTTATGATAGTGCAACTGGTGTGTTTAGCATGACTGGTCCAAGTGCAAGTGAGACTCGTGCTCATTTTAGTGCTTCAACAGTCAGTGGTGATGGTACATTGAGTTATGATAGTGCAACTGGTGCGTTCTCATTTGCTGGTCCAACAGACAGCGACTATCGCGGAGCAGTAAGTGCTTCTCATTCAAATGCTGGAAACGCATTTGGATTAGGTGACGACTTCACCTATGATAGTGCAACTGGTGTATTCACTTATCAAAGTCCACTGATCAGTGAAATTCGCACAGTGGTTTCTGCAACAGATGCAGGCGGTGATGGATCATTTAGCTATGATAATCAAACCGGTGTATTCACATACACAGGCCCAAGTGCTAGCGATGCTCGCGCTCACTTTTCAGCTACAGGTGACCTAACATACAATTCAGGTACAGGTGTGTTTGACTTTGCTTTGTCAAACCATGACACTGATGACTTAGCCGAAGGCGGAAGCAATTTGTATTTTACAAATGCTCGTGCTGCCGGTGCAGTGAGTTTAACTACTGATGACAACACAGTATTGGCCTATGATGGTTCTACTGGTACATTTACATTTAACTTGTCAAATGTAGACACTGATAAGGTTGCTGAAGGTACTACAAATCTTTACCATACAGCGGCTCGTGCAAGAAGTGCTCTAAGTGCCGGTTCAAATATCAACTACGATAGTTCAACTGGTGTTATCAGCACAGATGCAGCAGTACACAGCGTTAACGGTGCAACTGGTGTAGTGACTCTTGATACAGATGATATCACAGAAGGTACTACAAACCTATACTTTACCGACACTCGTGCTAGAAGTGCTATCAGCTTAACATCTGATGATGCTTCCATCCTTGCATACAATGGTGGTACAGGTGTGCTTACTTTTGTAACACCAAACACCGACGCCATTAGTGAAGGTTCAACCAATCTGTATTACACAGACAATCGTGCTGATGCAAGAATTGGTTTAGCCAGTATTAGAGACTTGTCTGATGTAGACGCGGATGATGCACTACAAGACGGTTATACTCTAGTTTGGAGTGTGGCCCGTAACGAATTTGTTCCACAGAACATTGCTGTTACAGCTACAACACTAAACTTTACTGGTGATGGTACAACTACCAGCTTCAGCACTGGTGTTGAAGTATCAAGCATTGACAATACTCAAGTGTATGTTAACGGTTTGATTCAAGCACCAACATACTCGTACACACTGAGCACAGTCTCTAATGTAACAAGTATTGTGTTTGATACAGCGCCAGAACTCAACGACTATATCTTTGTTCGTGTAAGTTCTACTAGCACACTAACTGCTGGTGGTATCTTGAACGAATCAAGCAATATCGACGGTGGTTCATACTAATATTATGATGTTAAAGTAATTTAACATTGTAGTACTATAAAGAACAGAAAGGGTGTAGCCTAGCTACACCCTTTTTCACTAAATAGCTTACTGCTAAGAAGCAATAGGATTCTTTCTAAAATGCCAATTTTCCGCGGAAAAAACATAGTCAGTGCGGTTACTGATTATAAAGATAGTGTGAGATGCGCGACTCGCACAAATGTAAATCTATCAAATACAGTTACTACAATTGACGGTGTAACTTTGGCTAATTTAGACCGAGTTCTTCTTGCTGGGCAAACTCTTTCAAATCAAAACGGTATCTATTCTTGGTCTTCTAGCTCGTCAACCCTTACCAGGGCGCATGACGCAGATTCTGCGTTTGAACTTACGCCAGGAACACGAGTTTATGTTGAAGAAGGAGATACTTATGCTAGGACAAATTGGACTTTAATAACGCAAGGATTCATTACACCGGGCGTTACCAGTATTGTTTTTGCCAAAGAAAGCCATATTGGAACATCAAATCTTAGTGGCACATACGGGGCAAGCGATAAAACTCTGCAGATTGTGCTTGACGAAACTGGACAAATAACCAATATCACCGAAATTGACATCAGCCTTGACGGCGGAAGCTATTGAAATATTGGTGTCAATTGCAATGTTTTTTCCAAACTAACTAAATAAGAGTTGAAGGAAGAATCACAACGATTTTTCTCGACCTAATTAGGGAGTATATACTCAATGGCCAATACAATCATTCTAAAGCGTAGTGCAACGCCAGGTAAGGTACCTACCACAGCGCAACTAGCACTAGGTGAAATTGCTATTAACACATATGATGGTTTGATCTACATCAAGAAAGACAACGGCACACCAAGCGTTGTTCAAATTGGTGGTGTAACCAGTGTTAACGGCGAAACCGGTTCTGTTACAATTACATCAGACGATATAAGCGACAGCGGTCAAACAAACAAATGGGCTAGTGCCAGCGTTGTTCGCGGGCATTTAAGCGCAGGTACAGGTATCAGCTACAACAGCGGTACAGGTGTTATTAGTACAACACAAAATTTAAGCACAGCAGGTAGTCCAACCTTTGCAGGCTTAACACTAACAGGTAACCAAACAGTTACAGGCGACATTCTACCAAGTGCAGACAACGTTTACAGCTTAGGTAGTGCCAGCTATATGTGGAAGGACGTGTATGTTGGTCCAGGATCTTTATATGTTAACGGACAAAAAGTTCTAGAAGATAATTCTGGTACAATTACATTCAGTGCCGACGCAGGCCAAAGCTTGCAGATTAAAACAAGCGGCGCCGGTAATGTTCAGTTATCAACTGACGCAGGCGGTGTTATTCAAGTAGCCAGCACACTTCAGATTTCCAGTGGTAAAAACATCACCGACTCTGCTGGTGTTGAAGTTAACTTTGGTGACAACATTGACATGAACAGCAACAAGATTGTTGGTCTAGGTGCACCAAGTGCCAACACAGATGCTGCTACAAAAGGCTATGTTGATACTTCTGTTGCAGCAATCAGCACAAGTAGCATCAGTCAAGGTAACAGTAATGTTAGCGTAGTAGACTCTGGTACTGGTACAGTTACAGTTACAGTTGACGGTAGCACAGCTCTTACAGTTGATGCCAACGGTGTAACAGTTGCCGGCAACTTTACAGTTAGCGGTACACAGACAACAGTTAACTCTAACACCATTGCGTTAGCTGACAACATCATTACTCTAAACAGTGATCACACTGGCGCTCCAACTCAGAACGCAGGTATCTTAGTTGAGCGCGGTGACGAAGCTGACGCACAGTTACGCTGGAACGAAGGAACAGATGTTTGGCAGTTTACTAACGATGGTGCCACATATCATCCAATCCCAGTAACCACAGATGGTTTAACAGAAGGTTCAACAAACCTATATCATACAACAGCTCGTGCTCGTGGTGCATTAAGCGCAAGTAGCGCATCTGGTGTTAGCTATAACAGCACAACTGGTGTTATCAGCTTAGGTAGTATTCCTAACAGCAGCTTGACTAATAATAGTATCACTATTAACGGTACAGCAGTAGCATTAGGTGGAACTCGTACACTAGACAGCGACGCCATTAGTGAAGGTTCAACAAACCTATATCACACAACAGCTCGTGCTCGTGGTGCAGTAAGTGCTGGTACAGGTATTAGCTATAACAGCACAACTGGTGTTATCACTAACACAATCACTCAGTACACAGATGCATTGGCTCGTGCCGCAGTAAGTGCTTCAGGCGATTTAAGCTATGACAGCGCAACTGGTGCATTCAGCTTTACACAAGATAAAGCATTTTCAAGCTTAACAGGTAAGCCAACTAGCATTGCTGGTTATGGTATTACTAATGCTTATACTAAGACAGAAGTTGATAGTGCTATTTCTACTGCCGTTGCTGGTAAAGACAACACAGATGAAATCACAGAAGGTTCAACTAACCTGTACTTTACTAATGCTCGTGCCCGTGGCGCAGTAAGTGTTACAGATTCTGGTGGTGATGGCTCACTAAGCTACAACAGCACAACCGGTGTGTTAACCTACACTGGTCCAAGTGCAAGTGAGGTTCGCGCTCACTTCAGTGCTGGTACAGGTATTACAATCACATCTGGTGCTATTGCAACAACAATCACTCAGTACACAGATGCATTGGCTCGTAGCGCAGTAAGTGCTGGTACAGGTATTAGCTATAACAGCACAACTGGTGTTATCACTAACACAATCACTCAGTACACAGATGCATTGGCTCGTGCCGCAGTAAGTGTTACAGATTCTGGTGGTGATGGTTCATTGAGCTACAACAGTTCAACTGGTGTGTTAACTTATACTGGTCCAAGTGCAGCAGAAGTTCGTGCTCACTTCAGTGCTGGTACAGGTATTACAATCACATCTGGTGCTATTGCAACAACAATCACTCAGTACACAGATGCATTGGCTCGTGCTTCCCTTAGCTTTACTGCTGGATCCGGTGCTTACAACAGTACAACTGGTGTTATCACAATTCCAACTAACACAAACCAGTTGACTAACGGCGCAGGTTATGTAACAAGCTCTGGTGTAACAAGCGTAACAGGTACTGCACCAATTGTTTCTTCAGGTGGTGCAACACCAGCAATTAGTATTTCTGCTGCAACTACAAGTGCTGCAGGTTCTATGAGTGCCGCAGACAAGAGCAAGCTAGATGGTATCGCTTCTGGCGCTACAGCTAACACAGGTACAGTTACAAGCGTAGCTGCCGGTAGCTACTTAACTGGTGGTACAATTACTACCTCCGGTACATTGGCAGTTGATGCTACAAGTGCAAACACAGCAAGTAAAGTAGTTGCTCGTGATGCAAGTGGGAACTTCAGTGCTGGTACAATTACAGCTACATTGTCAGGTACAGCAACTGGTCTAGCAGGTACACCAAACATCACAGTTGGTACAATTACATCCGGTGCTATTGCAGCAACTGGTAGTATCACAGCAACTGGTGAAATTACAGCTTACTTCTCCGACGAAAGATTGAAGACAGATATCAATCCTATCGAAGGTGCCCTTGACAAAGTTATGGCAATTGGTGGTTACACCTATAAGGCCAACGATCTAGCTCATGAGTTAGGCGTAGAGCGTTACGATAACCAAATTGGTTTACTTGCTCAAGAAGTTGAAGCAGTAATGCCAGAATTGGTAACTGAGTCAGGATTGGCTGGTTATAAGACCATTCGTTACGACAAGGTAGTATCAGTGCTAGTTCAAGCGATCAAAGAACAACAAGCAATGATCGAAGAACTTCGCCAAGAGGTGAAGAGCAGCAGAACTTTACACTAAGATCTGGAAACTAAAAGGAGACTAAATTATGGCAATCCTTCCAGCAACCGGATCAGCAATGACCTTTAAGAGAGTTCGTAAAGGTTATAGCAATGTGACAGCAGGCGCAGGGTCTAATGTGGCTCTGCGTGGCACACTGGGCGCAAGCATTGGTATTACCACTGGTGCAGTTAGTTTAAGTTCTACATTTGGTGGTCGTACTACACCATACAGCGATGTTTAATTAAAACACAGCCTAGAAAAGGGGGCAATGCCCCCTTTTCTTTTGGCCAAAAACAAATCTTAGATAGTCATACATATAGAACAACAGGAGGAAAATACTGTGTCACTTCAACAAAACCAAATCTTGCATAATGCAAGACACATCCTGAAACAAGTTCCTTATAGAACAACTTTTGAAAGAGAAAACTTTTTGTTTTCAAATCAAACAGGACCAAAATTTTTAGTAGCTCTGTGCAGAGACATTGAGTTTTTAAATCACGAATATAACAAAGTAACAACAGATTGGGAAAAAGAAGCTATTTTAAAGGAAATGAATATCATTGCCACTAAAATCAGCGAAGTGCAACAAGAAGTTGGGGAAAATGTTACTCAGGCCATTGAAGATGCCGAGCCAGAATTCTGGGTAGAAGAACTGTCACGACGAGCCGCAATTGAAGCATTAGTCCAAAAAACAACTCATGAAAACATGAGTCAAATGCTAAAGCTTCCTGCTGATCTTTATGAGGATGCCATTACAAAGTGCCAGCATTTTTTAAATATTATTGCTAAGGTTACTAGACAAGCCGAAAGAAAAGCCAACTTGTCAAATGTACCTGCTACATCAATGGTTGATCCAAACGAATCCAATAATTAACAATGCTCAATAAGTTTTCTAAAAATTTGTTTGACATTTACAATGCTCCTTTAAAGCTAAGTGAGCAAGTAGTAGTGTGTGTACCAACAAACGGTTTGGTTCATGCTGCTTTTACATATTGCTTAATTAATGCAATTCGGTATACTGAGGCACAAGGTATACCGGTTATACTTGACATGGATGCGGGTACTGTATTAAGCAACCAACGCCAAGTATTGTTGGATACTGCAATTGATTTACATCAAGCTGATCATGTTATGTGGTTTGACAGTGATATGACTTTCCCTGAAGATACTATAGTCAGATTGCTGGAACATAAAAAGGATGTGGTGTGTGCGACTTATTCTAAGAGAGTAGAGCCATTTCATCCAACAGCATTTTACAATATAGATCCAGTGGAACCTGTGGATGTACTAGGGCATGGAATTGTGCAGATAAATTATACTGGTATGGGTTGTGTATTACACAGGGCGTCTATTATCGATCACATACCTAGTCCACATTTTCCATTGATATGGCATCCGCCTACATCAACCTGGCAAGGCGAAGACATGGGGTTTTGTCAAACACTGACTTCTAACGGCTTTGAAATTTGGTGTGATCTAGATCTTAGTCGCGAGACTGGCCATTTAGGTGTGCAAGAGTTTCGAGTGAATCAGGCAAGCTGACAAAAAACGCACACCATCGATTGATTTTTTTTAAATTTACGCTAGCTGATATGTGATACTCAGGATAAGCAGGATCATTGATAATTGTCCTACACATAGCCCCGTCAAGCACAGTACTTTTTACTAACATCGTTTTTAATTCTATGTCGCCAGTAATGCTATGCATTAATGGATGATTCCATTGTGAATCTAAAATCATTTTTCTTAATTCTAGATACCATCTTTCTGTGTAGCACACTGATTCTTTATAGAGTTTGTTTAACCACGGATTATTCAGCCAGGGCCTCCAGCAATGATAGAAGTCTAGTTGTCGGTGAGGCCCGTTGTAGCTAACTGGCAGTTGTCGTTCGGATTTAACTAACCTTATCATCACACAACAACCCTTCTAGTGCATTTTTAAAACCGCGACTGTTAAACATCTTGGCTGTGTTTCGATGCAACGGCTGCGGCCAATGCCATAAGTCAACCCAACAATAGCCTGAACTTTCATGATCTAGAGTTGGAATAAACTCATCTTTACACAAAATTAGATAGCTTACATGTCTAAATCTATTGTCTCTGCTGACAAAAGTGTAAACATGACTCATAGCAACGGTGTCTGGAACTCCAGGATACCCAAGTTCTTCACAAAGTTCTCGCTTAAGGCCATTAAGATCGCCTTCGTTAGAATTAAGTTTTCCACCCCATAGTCCCCAAGATAGTCCATATGACTCTTCGGGGCTTCTTAGTTGCATTAGTACTCGGCGAGTACTTTGACTGATAATTAATGCTCCAACTGCTCTCATAGTCTAATAGTTAGTTGACAATTCGCCAGTACCCGTGATCAAAAATACCTTCAACAGCCACAGACCAGTCGTTGCCATCAAAGAATAATTTTTTCATAGTGTTTGCGTTCACAGTATAGGCTGTACCGTTTACTGCACTGGCATCAAAGCTCACTACCCAATTTGAACCATTGTATTCGATAATGTCATTGGCTTCTGCAATCACATTACCCCAAAAGCCATTTTGTGGTACGCTGTCAATGATCAAGTACCTCTGTCCACTGGCAACCGCAGGAATAGTGCCGTCGCCTGGTTTTCCACGAGTAGGATCAATGACGCCATTGATTATACCAATGGTATTAGTTGGCAAAGTAGAGTTATCCATTTCGTAGCTCAGTATGTTAGGATTTCCACTAACCTGACTTACTTTTAGAATGACTTCTTGCGGATCGTCGATGCTACCCAACTTGAGTCTTATCTCGGTGATACCATCATTGATACCTCCGTAGTTGTCAAAGTGCAATTTCCAATTTAGATTTTCACCAGTTTCCTGATCAAGAATAGAATTGTCTTTGTTTAATAATTGTACATAGTCGCTGGTGACACGAATGTGCCTATCTTTAAATGTAATCCATTGACGACTTTGAAAATTACTGTTGATAATAATGTCATCAATAAAGCCAAAGTCGGCTCCAACATTATTTAGAATACTGTGAATAAGAACTTGTCTTTTGACCTTAGCTGGTGGAGTAAGGAATATAGGTAGTTGAAAAATTAAACTGGCAACATCAATAATGTCGTCTGTTCCTTGAGGAATAGCTCTTGCAGTCCATGTAATATTGATTAGTTCAACCACAGCCAAGCTAGTCCAGTCATATGGATTTTGACTGCTTTGTAAGTTAACGCTAGGATTAAACAGTAATAAAATTTGTTCAAGCAGTTGAAGTTTTTGTTCAGTGTTACTAGTCCACACATCAACATTGATTGTTAGGTCATATGGAATAGGAGCATGTCTATCAAGCGAATATGTCTCACCAACCTTATCTTGATAAGTGCCAGTGGCATCGTCATATAACTTTTCATATATTTGAACGGTTTCTTGATAAGTTGGTGTCATTCTGCGTTCGGCGTTTGGTAACAACTCTGAAATATAACAGCTAATTGCAGGCACACTTAGAATAGTGTTTTCACTGTTCTTGCGTAGAATATGTTGACTCATGCGAGTTGTGTCGCCGTAGCGAACCGGCACTTGATGGTAATGATCTGCACCAGTTCCATCCTTGCCCATCTTAACACTAAAGCCACTAAACAGTCTCATAAACTGTAAGAGCCAGCGCCTAATTTGTTGATCGTAAAAATATTGTTGACTCATTAGTTGTCTGCCTTAGGTTTTGGTTTAGTAAATACTTGACTCAACGGTTGACTACTTGGTACTGTAGATATATCTGTGCCAAACCCATTAGCAGTTGTGGTTGCTGGGTTTTGAATAAAGCTACCGGCATTAACAGTATTAGCTCGCCAGTCATTGATTTCAACATCAAGTACTCTGTGCCATCTTGTTCCTCGATAAGAAAACAAACGGTTAGGAGTAAAGTCAACTCGAATAAACAGATCTCCTTGATTAGGCTGACTAGGAAATGTCAAACCAGTTGGTACATCAGTTGTATCACCACGGGCCGCAGCCAGTTCTCTAGTCATCACAGTATTATCACTGATACCACCTGTTCGCATCACATTAATAGCAGGAGTATAGGTAGGTTCATCAGGAGAATTATTTGGGTAGCCTGCAGGGTAGCCAACGCCTGGTGTAAAGGACTCTGCACTTGCTAGGATCGCTTTGTCAATCTTAACTTCAGTCTGGTAGGTGCTGAGAGCATTTTTCAAGCTGTCAGCATCTTCGGGGTCTCCCAGTATGCTACGATATTCTTGTGCATCATTGATTGGAGATACTTTAATGCGCCATAGGTGAGGCCACCATGTTGGACCAAATCCTTCCGCAGCTCGGCTGGCATCTTGTACAGCATAAAACTTGTTAATGCTTTTGGCAGTAGCATCTAAAAGTAAGTCATCATTGAGATGAGGAACTTCAATGACATCTCCGGCCATAAGCTTGCGACCTAATCGTTCTACCATTTCATTGGTATGAAAAGTAATGAATAATGTATCGGCATTTAAAAACAATCCAAATTGACTCAGATCAAAATCCTGATCGGTTACATTATATGTGCCACGCAATTCGTATATGGTTGTATCATAAACACGATCGCGGTTTTCCATAAACAGTAGATCCTGCATGTCTAGTTCGCTAATTTGATCCTGCTCGGACAATTTTGGTCTTGCAGGATCAGAGCCATCTTCAACGGCTGCAGGGCCAAGGTACTTATGGATCAGAAAGGAAGTTCCGCCCGCGCCTACAGCTTCACGGATCACACGATCCTGATAAAAATAGTCCTTGGTTTTAGCGTTCTTCCACAGTGATAATTTTGGCATAATTGGTCCTCAAGCTTATTTACCGTATCCTTTTGCTTGACAGCAAGTGTGAGAGAAGCTATAATAGTCATATTGGATACATACTCTTAGGAGAGAACCATGGCACTAGCAACTAAATCCGCACCCGTTAAGAGGGCCAAAAAGCCCATTGCTCGTAGTACCAGAACCGCACCCGCTACCAAATATATGGCAGATGGTAAGACCAAACTACGACCCATTAAAAGCATTGATGTAAAATACCTAGGAGACGAGCCAACTTGGGACGGACAAGATACCTGGACTACAGAAGAATTGAATTCTCGACTTGGACGAGCATTTAATTGGTACAACTATAATTGCGACGGTAAGGACGCCCGGGCATTTTTTGAAGATTGGTGTGCTATAAATCCTGGATACGAAGACTATCCAAAAAAGTTTAAATCACTGGCAGATTGGCATCTTGGGTCTACCTTGGGTTTTCGATGCAGAATGTTCATGGCTGGCCTTGCAGTAAAGGACCCAGAAAAGGATCTTGCTTTTATTAAAAAGCGCATTGCCGAATGCGAAGAAAAGCTAGCAAATCAAAAGCCTGCCAAGGTTGAGGTTTCGGATACAGAAGTAGAAGCAAAAAAAGAAACAATTCAGGATCGACTTCGTGAGAAGTTCAGCGAAGTGGTAGGGGAAATTGAAGGCGCTATTGACGATTATTTTGAGACTAAGAAAGAGTTTGACACTTATAAGTTTTTGCAAGCATCTGGTCTGCCGGCGCAGTTTGCCGCAAAGATTCCAGAAATATATCAGCGTCATATTGCCGAACTGGAAGAATACCTTGAAGGTAAGTGCCCGCAATTGCTTGAAGGTTACAAGCACCTTGGCAAGCGAGGTGCCAAGGATGCAATCAAGTTTTACCAAAGCATCATTGACGGAGCCAATGCATACAAGACTGCAAAAATTGCAACCCGTGCCAAGCCTAAGCGCAAGCCAGTGTCACCTGAAAAGCTGGTTAGAAATCTAAAGTATCTCAAAGAGTTTCCTGAGCTCAAGCTCAACAGTATTGATCCGCGAGACATTATTGGCTGCACTGAGCTCTGGGTCTATAACACTAAGACTCGCAAGCTAGGCAGATTCCATGCCAATACACATGGTGATATGGTAATCACTAGCTTGGGCGTTAAAGGTAGTGCTATTACTGGCTTTAGCGAAACGCTGAGTGTTTGCAAAACTCTACGCAAGCCACAGGAAGTGCTAGATAGGTTTAAAGTGTCTGGAAAGCCACAACTACGCAAGTTTATGGACCCTATCAAGAGCGTAGAAACCAAGCTAAAAGCCCGCATTAGTCCAGAAACTATCTTGCTCCGCGTTATCAAGTAAGTTTTGCCAAGGTGTCTCCGGTAAATACTATCGGAGACACCACATGGCAGATACTACTCAAAGAAACAAAGCTCAAAAGTTCATTGAACTAAGCCTCGGCGGAGGCATGGTAGATGTTGAGCTTGATAAAGAGCACTATGATATGGCTATTGATAAAGCCGTGTCTAAATACCGCCAGCGCAGTAGTCGCGCAGTTGAAGAAAGTTTTATGGTTCTAACTCTAGAGCCTGAAGTCAATGAATATGTGCTTCCCGACGAAGTAATTGAAGTCAGAAATGTCTATAGACAAAATAGCGGCGGCGTGAGCTCAGGTGGGTCTGGCGCCACTGGTTTTGATCCTTTTGAAGCTGGCTATTTGAACATGTATCTGTTGAGCTATGCCAAAGCAGGACGAGCAACAACATTTGAATTATACATGGGACATCGAGAACTTTTGGCCACAATGTTTGGTGCCTATGTAACTTATAATTTTTCAAATACTTCAAAAAGATTGTCGTTGCACAGACGATTTAATTCTGAAGAGCAAATAATTATTCACACCTACAATTATAGACCTGATGAAGAGTTGTTAGCAGACACCAGCTCTGCGCCATGGATCAAAGACTATGCACTAGCACACGCTAAAATGATGCTAGGACAAGCTCGAAGCAAGTTTGCTCAGCTAGCGGGTCCTCAGGGTGGTGTACAGCTCAATGGAGCCGACTTGATCACACAAGCACAGGCCGAATTAGAAAAGCTTGAAGAAGATCTTAAGACTTACGCCGAAGGCGGAACACCTCTAGGCTTTATATTTGGATAATTGGTAACTTGACATTATGTTGGCTTTTTTGCTAATATAGTGCATGACAAAACAAATTATTGGCGTATGCGGTTTTATTGGATCTGGCAAAGATACAGCCGCAGATTACCTTGTAAACTTCCACGAGTTCCGACGCGATTCGTTTGCAGCCACTCTTAAAGATGCTGTAGCCGCAGTATTTGGTTGGGACAGAGAACTCCTGGAAGGTCGAACCAAAGAAGCCCGTGAGTGGCGAGAGCAAATAGACCCATGGTGGGCTAACAAGCTGGCTATGCCAGAACTAACTCCTCGCTGGGTACTCCAATATTGGGGTACAGAAGTATGTCGCAAAGGTTTTCACGATGACATTTGGATTGCCAGTCTAGAATCTCGATTGCGTAACAGCAAAGACAACATTGTTATCAGTGATTGTCGTTTTCCAAACGAAATTAAGGCTATCAAAGAAGCTGGTGGGCAGGTGATTTGGGTACAACGCGGCACTTTACCAAGCTGGCATATTATGGCAGCTAACGCCAACAAGGGAGATGCGGTTGCGGCCACCAAATTAAAACAGCTGGGTATTCATGCTAGCGAAACAGCGTGGGTGGGTACAAATTTTGATCATGTCATTGACAACAACAGCAGCATTGATCAGCTATACTTACAGTTAAAAACGATTGTCCGGTAAAAAGCAAATTTGGCGTATTTCAATAAATAGGTCTTCTTTTACCGTAATTTGCTAAATATCTTCAAGAAGGGTACGAAAATCCCTTAGAATGAATACGGAGATATTTATATGGCTCAGCTAGTTTCCCCAGGTGTAAGCGTTAGTGTTATTGACGAAAGTGCTTATGCGTCAGCTGGTAACGGAACGGTACCTGTTATTGTTTTAGCGACTCGTGCTAACAAAACAGCACCAGATGGTACAACAGCACTTTACACAACAGCACCTTATATTAAAAAGCCGCTACTGCTTACAAGTCAACGAGAATTGGCGCAGTTATACGGCGAACCAGAATTTACCATTGTTGATGGTACACCAATTCATGGTCACGAACTAAACGAATATGGTTTGTTAGCAGCATACTACTACCTAGGTATTGCTAATCGCGCAATTTTAGTTCGCGCAGACTTAAAAATGGAAGAGTTGGAGCCAAGTGAAACTGCTCCTGCAGGTCCTCCTACCAACAACCAATATTGGGTAGAAAGCGATGCAACATCTTGGGGTATTTTTGAATACTCAGGTACTGCTTGGGTATCCAAGGCAGTTACAGTATCTAACGGTGTTCCAGGTGTTAGTACCGGCAGCGATGGGCAGTATGCAGTAGATGTTTCAAATTCCTTGTTTGAGTTTTACAAGAAAGTTAGTGGAACATGGACTAAGGTTACTTCAACTGATCTTTCTAAAACTGTTAATGTTGGTCCACACTACAATGTGCCAACAGGTGCATCAGCTGGGGATGTATGGTTCAAAACAACATCGCCAAATGCAGGTTTTAACCTTAAGCTAAAGAAGTACAATTCAACAACTGAAAGCTGGACTGTACAAGCCATTGGCCCTGGCAAGATTGACATGTTGGTTGCTTATCCTGATAACGCTACTGCAATTACAGAATTTGGCACAGCATTAAGCACAAATGACATTTATGTTCAAACAGCAGATCCAAATGCCGCAGCCTTTACAATCAAGCGTTATACAGGTAGTGCCTGGATTAGCTTAGATCCAAGTGTTTCTGCTACTGCTCCAACTGGTGCAATTCCTGACGGCAAACTATGGTATGACGCTGGTGACACCGTTGACATGTATATCAAAGATACAGTTGGTGGAGTGCCAACTTGGAAACCAGTTTCTACTGTAACAGTAAACACTGAAGAACCAGGTACACCAAGCCAAGGAGATGTTTGGATTGATACAAATGACATGGAAAACTATCCTGTCATTAAATTCTATGATGGTTCTGATTGGGTAACACGCAACAATGCCGACCAAACAACTGAAAACGGATGTTTGTTCGTTGATTTAACTGCCACAGCCGGTGATACAACTGGTGTTGCAGGTGGTGCTACACCAATGGACGATGAAACACCAAATCCTGCTTACTACCCAGACGACATGTTACTATGGAATCATGCAGTAAGTTCGGGTAATGTTAAGCGTTGGAACGCTACTGAAGAATTTTGGCAAACCGAATCTGGAAACATTGATTCAGGACCACGAGCTGGCTCACCTTACATGTTTGAAAAAGCTCAGCGTCGTGTAGTTGTTAAGCGTTTACAAGAAGCATTGGCTGACAACGAAGAACTTCGTGCAGAAACACTGACATTCAACATTATTGCCACACCTGGCTATGTTGAGTGCTTGGACGAAATGATTACATTGAACGTAGACCGCAAGGAAACTGCATTCGTAATTGCCGATACACCAATGAAGCTTTCAAGCAGAATGAGCGATGTTACAACATGGGCAAACGGTACCAATGCCGGTACCAACGGAGCCGATGGCTTAGTAACTCGCAACGGTGGCGCAGCAATTTACTACCCAAGCTGCTTGTCAACTGATCTGTCAGGTAACGATGTGGCAGTACCAGCAAGTCATGCAGTATTGCGTGGTATTGCTTACAACGACTTGGTTAGCTATCCATGGTTTGCTCCAGCCGGTCTAACACGCGGTGCTCTAAGCGGTATCAGCAACCTAGGCCTAGTAAATTCTGAAAATGAGTTTATGCCAGTTGCGTTAAACCAAGGTCAGCGCGATACCCTATACTTGAAGAAGATTAACCCAATGGTTAACTTCCCAGGACAAGGTCTGTACATTTGGGGTCAAAAGACTCTGTATCCAGCAGACTCTGCACTTGATCGTGTAAACGTTGGACGACTATTGGCTTACTTGCGCGAAAGATTTGATGTTATTGCTCGTCCGTTCATCTTTGAACCAAACGACAAGCGCACAAGAGATCGTGTAGTAGCAGTATTCAATGGCTTTATGGAAGACTTGTTTGTTAAACGAGCTGTGTACGACTTCTTGGTAGTATGTGATGAAACAAACAACACACCAACTAGAATTGATAGAAATGAACTGTACATTGATGTGGCAATTGAGCCAGTTAAAGCCGCAGAATTCATCTACATTCCTGTTAGAGTTGTTAACACTGGCGCGATTGCCGGTGGTACACGCTAAATAGCACTGAGGAGAATTCAAAATGGCAGTCAATTTAGACAAATTTAATGTACCAGGCGGAGCCGAAGGTGTTTTGGTTCAACCAAAACTATCCTATCGATTCAGGGTTACACTGACAAGCTTTGGTACAAACGCAGAAACTCAGCAGCTAACAAGCCAGGTTGTGAGCGTTAGCAGACCTAGTCTCACACACGATGATGTGGTTGTTGATGTTTACAACTCAAGAATCTTCTTAGCCGGTAAACATACTTGGGATCCTATTACATTAACTGTAAGAGATGATGTAACTGGTGGCGTTGCTAAGGCAATTGCAAGTCAGATTCAAAAGCAGGTTGATCACGCAGATCAGTCCAGTGCTAAAGCAGGTAGCGGTTATAAGTTTGATATGTTAATTGAAAACTTAGACGGCGGAAATAGTGATGTTGAGGTACTTGATACTTGGTCTCTAGGTGGTTGCTATATTCAAAACGTAAACTACGGCGAGAACAACTATGCTACCAGCGATCCATTACAGATCACTATTGCTATCAAGTATGACAATGCTAACCATGAGCTTGGAACTGGCGAAGTATTACTTGAAGGCGGAGTAGGTGAGAAAACAGATCCAGCTTCACGAAGCGGCGCTCAATAATATAAACTGAAGCTTTAATAAAAGTGATAAGTAAGTGTAAGCAAACTGCTTGCCCTTACATAGATGAAAAGGGCGAGAAATCGCCCTTTTCTATTGGAGCAAACTTGTAAATGACCTATAGTAATACCGCAACAAAAACAATACTGTCAGGCATACAGTCACATGGTTCAGATCAAGGACTTGGCAGTAATTTCCCTTATCTAAAATATGCCTGGGAATTGTTTGTAACTGATACTGATGGTAAGACGAATGGTTTAACTGAACTTCCGCCATTGGTTGCTAAGACTGTTGAGTTGCCTCGCTGGAGCACTGATACACAGATAGTCAACGTTTACAATCATAAAACTATTGTTCAGACCAAGTTCAATTGGGAACCAATTACTATCAGTTTCTACGATCAGGTCAACAAGTCTGCTGAATGTTTAATTTGGCATTTTGTAAAAGAACAATTTGATGCACCTGATGGAAGTAAAGCCCCTAAACACAAACCTCTAGGGTTAGAAATACATATGAGGGACTTGAGCAGCACTGAGCGTAAACATAAAATATACAAATTAAAGAATGCGTATATCGTTGATGCTCAACACGACACATTGGACTATTCAACCAGTGATGTAGTTCTCTGGACTGTAACGGTTAGATATGAAGAATTAGAAATTGACGATTGTGAATTCAAAGGCCCAGTACCAACGGCTGCAACAGGTGTAGCTAAACAACCAAGACCAGCGCCACAGAGAAGAGAAGATAGAAGAACAACTAATTCAACTTTTACTCCACAAAATCAGAGAAGAACACCACCCGATGCTAGAACAGAAACTGAGCCTAACCGTTGGGTTGAAGCAGGTGGACTGGAGACAGCTGGTGGAGCAGCCTACGGCAATCCAACATTGCTACGCCAAGGTGAAAGAATCCGTAGAAATAGAGAAGAACAAGAGCGACTAAGAAGAGAACGCGAAGCACAAAACCCACCAGGACCAAGCATAGGTGAGCGCATTAGAAATTTCTTTAGTTGGCCATCGCGCACTCAAACTAATGCGCCCGGTGGTACCGGCTCTTCAATGGAAATGGAAGGATTTACAACCGGTGTTTCATCAAGTGTTCCTCCAGGAGCAACAAGTAATCCTAGCACTGGTCCAAATGCTCCGGCCACATCAAATCGTCAGCCACAGCGACCATTGACTTCTGCACAACGAACAGTCATTGAAAACGAACGAGAAAACATACGAGATGCAAATTTCAATCCTGCGTGGAAAGAAGCCTATATAAGAAATCTTGAACAAAATCCTCCAGTGACTGGAAGTGCTCAGTCTGCTGCGGCAGCAAGACGAATTGCCGAAGCTCGTGCGTCGGCGGAACATCCAAGATATCCCAGTCAGGTCAGAGTAACAAGAACAGACGGATCAAGTGTTTCAACTAATCGAGAACCTGCGCCTACACCTGTTCGTAATGGCAGCGAAGTCCAGCGCACACGACCCAACGATGTTCGAGGAAACGAAGCAGTTGAAAGACAGCAAAGATTAGAACAGCAGAATAGAAATAGGTCAACACCAGCCACACCACCAGGTGGCTAAAAAGGAAATACTCCATGGCAGAATACAAAACAATATCGCAAGTTGAATTTGATAAGTCAACACAGAGGATTACTTCGCTAGGACTAAGCCGAGTATCTGCTGAAAACATAGTCTTATCTTTCTGGAAAATTACTCAGGATTTAGATTTAGACTTTAAAAAATTTTTAGATGCTAGCATTGTCAATGGCCAGCTAGATGTTGACCAACGAGTACTAGATTATATTAACAAAACATTGCCGCCAACAATTCGTTATAGAAAAGATACTCTTAGCAAAGCATCTAATCTTGTATTGCGTGAACTATAATGGCCAGAAGTTACTCGCAGGGATTTTACACGCTAATCCACCCTGAAAAATATGTAGGGTCAGGAACTCCAAAATATCGCAGTGGTTGGGAACTAACTTTCATGCGATTTTGTGATAATCATCCTAGTGTGATTAGCTGGGCCAGTGAAAATGTAAGAATACCTTATAAGAATCCTTTTACTGGTAGAGACACATTTTATGTTCCTGATTTTTTTGTAGTTTATCAAAACGGTGGTGGCCGCCAAGCTGAACTTATTGAAATTAAACCCAAAGGGCAAACAGTTATGGAACACGCTCGCAGTCAGCAAGAAAAGGCTGCTGTGGCGCTCAACATGGTAAAATGGCAAGCAGCACAGATATGGTGCAAGCGCATGGGTGCTAAATTTAGAGTATTAACAGAAGAAGATATCTACAATAATACTAATCCCACAAAGAAGCAGCGCAAATAGTCATAAGTAGTTCATGACTAAAAAATTAGAAGAGGTATTTGGTTTTCCATCTATTGAGGAAACTAACCTCGAACTGAACACTCAAGCAGAAGCACAAGTTCCTGAAGAAATTCAACGCGAGCTAGAAACTGCTGCGGCTACAATTGACATGGCAAATCGTGTTGATATAGCTCTTCCAACAGTAACAGATATGTCTAGTGCTGAACGCGAATTAGACAGTTTAGCTAGCAAAGCACAGGAACAAAGCGAACGCTTAATGGATTTAGGATTTAATGTTGACGATAGAAATGCTGGCAAAATCTTTGAAGTGGCTGCACAGCTATTAAAAACAGCAGTAGATGCAAAAACTGCCAAGCTTGAAAAGAAGCTTAAAATGGTTGAGTTGCAACTACGCAAAGCTCGGCTAGACAGTGACAAAAAAGAAAATCCTGATAGCAATGTACTTGATGCAACAGACAGTGGCGTAGTTGGCAATCGCAATGACATTGTAAAAGCTATCCTAAAGAGTGTGGGTAATAATAAATAGTCACATGAGAGGATTTAATTATGCCCAGTTTATTAGAATACATTAATCAACTACAGCGAGAACATCGTTATCGCGTAAAGATGATATTCTCACCTTCTGAGAAGCAACTTGAAGTATTAGAGCGTCATATGAAAAAGTATGACGCCCTTGAAGTCAGCCGACCAGAAAAACTCATGTTACAAGCAAAGCCAATGGATTTCCCACAGTACTCTGGGCATGAAGTTGTCATTGTTGATGTGGTAACTCGTTTACCAGTTAGCCATCCAACTCTGGAAGCAGAATTGCGTGGCCTGCTTTTTGTTCCAGAAGGAACACTACGAGTTATTGGTCGCGATGAGCCAAGTGAGAAAGAAACAGACGAAAAAAAGACAGCACCAATTACAGGCACAGACTACACCGAAGCCGAAGCTAATGCAATTTCACCAGATCAAGCGTCAGGCGACAAATACAATCAAAATCTTTTAAAAGATTTAGATGCTGCTCGTAAAGATGTCAAGGCTGGTATCGTAAAAACAGAAGCTAAATCTGACGCTAAGGACAGCGGCCCAGACTTTGAAGCAAAGCAAAGCACAAGTCCACTAAGTGGTGCTAAAAACCCTAAAATGCCAAAAGGAGATAGAAAATGAGCGATCCAAGAGATGACCGTGACGGCGTTGAACTGCATGGCAGTTTCAATGTTAAACAATTTGCCGAAATGTTAGGCTTGGATCCTAGTGATACAACCCGTTTGGCTAATTTTATTCGTAAACATAAGTCAGGACAGCGTCCTAGTTATCAAGAAGTTGGCGCCGCTGCTAAAGCCTTTATTGGCTTAGTAGATGCACCTCAAGATATCACTAACAGAGCAGCCGTTATGTTGAGAAGAGTTGATGCAGAAAAGTATCATCAGAAGCAACAAGAATCAGTAGCAGAAGGCATTCGAATGGCCAAAGAAGGCATAGAAGAATGTTGGAATGACATGGAGGGTCAAGCAATGACACAAGACAACGCAGGCGAGCAAATGTCAGTAACAATTTCTATGCCAGGCAAGAATATCAGTGTTACTACAGACAGCGCCGATGAAATTGGAAATATCCTACGCCTAGCAGGCATTAATGTAGGCGGTGTAGCATCAGGAGATGTTGATGGTGACGGCGATCATGACATGGCCGATCACAACGCAGAAGAACCAACAGGTGAACCAGCAGTACTATATGTTGGCGCAGGTGATACACAGCCTACAATGCCCAGCGAAGTCCCTGGCGATGTAGATGGTGACGGCGATCATGACATGGCTGACCATAAAGCAGAAATGTCTGACGATGAAGAACCAAAAGAGTCAGCAAAGCCAGATTTCACAGATGTTGACAACGACGGTAACGAAAAAGAATCCTGGGAAGATGCAGAAGAAGACAAGGAAGAAGCCAAGAACGAGTCTATTCGTATTCTAGCTCTTGCTGGTCTTGATGAAAGCAAATTAATGAACAGTCCGGCTGGTACTTCAATGGATGAGCCTAAGGTATTTGATAGTTTGCCAAGCGAAAAGGGAACAGGCGCAGGCAAGCCAGACTATGGCACACGCCAAAGTAACATGGGCGGTGAAAACCCAATGGCCCTACACAGCTTAGATATGGAAGAATCATTCCAGGCTGCTATGGGTGAGTACAGAAAGTTTGTTGCTGAAAATATTAGCAAGAAAAAGTAAGCAAGGAGGCCGGCCTTGGCCTTAGAAAATGTTTTTGTAAAATCGCCTTTTAAAGTAGAAAAGTTCACGGACAACAACGTCCGTGAGCTTGCCTTGTGCGCTCAAGATCCTGTATACTTCATTGACAATTATTGTTGGGTTCAGCATCCTATTCGAGGCAAGGTCAAGTTTGAACTTTACGACTATCAAAAAGAACTAATAAATTGCTATCACGAAAATCGCTATAGCATCAACATGCTTGGGCGACAGATGGGCAAGACTGCCTGCGCGGCTGCGTATCTAGTATGGTACGCTATGTTTATACCAGACAGCACAATTCTCATTGCCGCACACAAGTTTGCTGGTGCCCAAGAAATTATGCAACGGGTTCGTTATACCTACGAAACATTGCCACATTGGTTGAAGGCTGGTGCTACTAGTTATAACAAAGGTAGCATTGATTTTGACAACGGTTCGCGCATTGTGTCAACTACCACAACAGAAACAACTGCTCGAGGTATGAGTCTTTCGTTGATCTACTTAGACGAGTTTGCATTCGTTAAGCCGCGTATTGCTAGCGAGTTTTGGACTTCGATTTCGCCTACACTATCAACTGGTGGTAAGTGTATTATTACAAGTACTCCTAACCAGGATGATGATCAGTTTGCTAGAATTTGGAAAGACGCTACAAAGAATATTGACGAATACGGAAACAAGACTAAAATTGGTCGTAACGGTTTTTCTCATATTAAGTTTATATGGAGTGCTCATCCTGAGCGTGACGAAACTTGGGCTCAGGTAGAAAGAAGCAAGATTGGCGAAGAAAGATTCTTGCGTGAGCATGAATGTGAATTTATTATTGCTGATGAAACACTAGTCAATTCCATGAAGCTAGTTACAATGGAAAGCCGAGATCCTAGTAGCAAGCTTGGTCAAGTGCGTGTTTTTAAATATCCACAGCCACAGGGTGCCTATGTTATAGGTTGGGATCCTAGTCTAGGAACTGGAGGAGACCCAGCAGCTATACAAGTTTTCAAACTGCCTGAACTAGAGCAAGTTGCCGAATGGCAACACAACAAGACTGATGTGCAAGGTCAGCTCAGGACACTGGTTGAGATTTTAAAATGGCTCAAATATGAAACTCGAGATACTGCTGAACTATACTGGAGCGTGGAAAACAACACCATTGGTGAAGCCGCACTTATCAGCATACGCGAATATGGTGAACAGAATATCCCTGGCACTTTTGTCCAAGAGATTCGTAAAGCTGGACAGAGTCGCGGAAGAAGAGGATTTAACACAACACACAAGGCCAAAATTACAGCCTGTATGCGTTTAAAAAACTATGTAGAAAGCGATAAGATGACCATATACAGTCATAACCTATTGCGTGAACTTAAGAATTTTATCGCTCGCGGCGCAAGCTTTGCTGCCAAAGAAGGCGAAACAGATGATCTAGTAATGGCAACCATCCTAATGCTACGCATAGTAGAAGTAGTAATGACCTGGGATGCAAACACCTATGACAGACTGGTAAATGCAGGTTCTGAGGAAGTTCTAAAGCCCATGCCAATAGGCTTCTTATAACTAAATACACACATGTCAACGATTACCGATATTTCCAAAGAAATTGCTGCTGCTGTTGCTGGGGTTAGTCACGACGCTAATTTCAAAGATTCCGACGGCAACGATACCCTACAGCAAGAACAAGCAACTTATTTGTATTTGCCAAAGTTTGGCATGATGGTTTTTATCAATCATGAAAACAGCGATGTTGAAATTTGGTATGATCCTGTAAAAACAGACGACGAGTGGCTTGCAAATAATTTTAAACCAATGTTAGAAGCTATTGCCCGTCGTTATTTGTATGGCACCAGCGTTCGTAGCTATGAAGGTGATATTAAACCAAAACAGCTAAGTCATAGAACTGAGGTAACCGAAAGTCGTAACAGTTTAAAAATTAGCTATCACCCATTGGGCAGTACTCAAATTAGAGTGGCTCATACCAAGTCAATTACCGAAGAAAAGCCAGGCGCTCGTAGTCGAAACATCAAGGCAGTATTCATTGAAAAAGATGGAGAGCGTTTTCGCTTCCCTTATAATCATTTGATGGGTGCTCGTGTTATGGGTCTGCATGTCGAAAACGGTGGCAGACCTTGGGACGACCTTGGAGAGAAGATTTTAGAAATTAGTCGCCGCCGCCGAGAAATTATGGAACTGCTGCGTTGGTCAAAGAAGCTTGAAGAAACTGATCATATCACAGAAATTAAAAAGCGTGGCAAGGACGAAGTCTTTATGATTCGTCGCATGATGGAGCGAGCAGCTCGTACTGGTGACTTAGCTGAAATCCGTGAATTTCAACTACCTGCAAAAGACAAAATGATTGAACAATCAATGGTCAGCGAAGCAGTTGGCGAGCTCAGTGATTCACTAAGCAAATTACTAGGTTAATTTAAAAAGCCCCTTAATAAGGGGCTTTTTTATTACACCAATCGTTCTATACAGATAAAGTTGTTGAGCCAACTAGGTGCTATCATCAGTGTAACACGATACATCCTATTATTTGTTTTATCAAATATATTATATGTTGATGTATCACCTTCAGTTGAAAACTGCCAATTGAATAACGAACTAGATGGTGTAGTAGTATATGTAACATTATTAGCGGAACTGCCTCCACTGCCTCCAGGGACTGCGTACCAAGCACCAATATTAGCCACAAATGTTGTAGATACTGCTCCTAGACTTAGTCCACGATTACCACTGGTTGTGACTGAAACTTTGATATTGTCTAATGTTAAGTAAGTGCCGGCATTGACATAACCAGTTTTTTTCCACATTAGTTCACCATTATTACCTGCCGGAGCTGTGGTCAAATCAATATGTACGCCACGATTAGTTCCGCCTGATTCAAAGATTCTTATTTTATCTGCGTACTGATCTATTATTACTTCTGATCCACTTAGAGTGGAATTTGGTGCTTTAGCTAAATTAATCTCGCCGCCCTCGTCACCACTAGCATTAGTTGATATTAAATACTGCCCGGTTCCTCCTACTCCATCTGCACCAGCGGGTCCTTGTGGTCCAGGTTCCCCCTGTGGCCCAGTAGCACCGGTTTCGCCTTGCAATAGTGTTGGCTTGTTGGTTAAGTCATTATAATCACCACTGAATGGTGCCGGCACATCTGCTAGGGTAATAAAGCCACTATCGTTTGTTAATTGATTAGTTGAAGTTGGTACGGTTGGTTTATTGTTTAGGTCGTTGTAATCACCAGTAAATGTTACACCACTGGGTAAAATTAATGAGCCATTGTCATCAAATGTCCAAGTGTAATTCTGGTTGTTAGTCTTGATATAAACTTTACCATTATGATTAATATCAATGTGGTAGTTATCAGGACCTAATATCAAATCTCCAGTGCTTTCAGGGCCTTCACCGGCTGCAATATGAATGTGTGGCTGGTCGTAACCCCATGTTGGATAGACATTGATAAACTGGCCGTAGTTAGCATACTGCGTTTCGTTTAAGGAACCAGGCATTAAGCTAATAACACCATTGTACCATGGGCTGGAACCGTTATTTGTTTTTAGTGCATTACCTTCAAAGGTAATATTTCCCATGGTATTGTCTTCAACAATAGCACCATATAAACTACCTGTGTCTGCTTGACCATCACCGTCAAACCCGCTGTTACCGCTGGTACCTAAACTGTCAATGTCTGCGTTAACAGCAAAAATACCAAAAATACCATCCTGATAAGCAACAACATAATCACCACCACCAAATGCTGAGCTGCCTGATGCTACATTACCATCATTGTAACTAATTTGATTTTCGTTATTGGTATTAATATAGTTTGCAGTATCATATTCGTCGTCACCGCCGTCGCTGATATAGTTACTAGGCCAAACTACTGCTGGGCGAGGTAGGGTACCTGTAACTGTAACAGTTTGAATCCATCCATCGCTAACACCAGTTATAGTAATAGTAACATCATTATCTGGAGACAGTAGGAAATTACCGTTGCCATCTTGAATAGTGTTACCTGCAATTACATGAACATCACCGACTTCGTGTGTATTTGGTGCGCCTTGGCCCCAACTGCCTAGATCCAAAGTATCATTATCCATATTATAAGAGATACCACTAAAGTTAGCACCGTCACCAGTGGCAAATGTGGGACTGATATTAAATTGATTGTTGACGCTGAAGAATTCTAAATTAGTTTTTCTATCTGTAACAACTGCACTGAATGTAGAATAGTTGTTATAGAAAGACAATTTCATGTCAGTGATGCTATTGATTTCTCCTTCTACACCACCATCTAAAATAACATTATCAATGATAGATTCGGCAAGAGTCTTTAGTTCAGCAGTTGGAGTTTGATCAACATTTTGACCAACTACTACTATCATAGCTACAACATCACTTCCGGTTAAACCCGTTACATTAAAAGTATCGTTGCTGGTGCTTTCGTCAATGTTAGAACTGGGAGATACAGAATCTTTGTAAATTACAATTTTGTTGATCGGGCCATTAGGATCATCTGTATTACCCCACATTCTACCATAATGTGCTCTAAAGCCTTTATATGGAGCCAATAAACCGCTCCCGCCGCCTAATAGCCCACTGGCATCTGCTAAGTCGCTAATGTCAGTTGGGATTGTAGGTTTATTGATTAGATCATTATAGTCACCGCTAAATGTACCATCACCTGCTGCCCATGTTAGGTTGCCTGCGCCATCATTTTTTAAATATCCAAAAGCATCTGCTGGTAGATTTGAATTTCCAGCTGGACCCTGTGGGCCCGCAGCACCTGTTTCGCCAGTATCACCTTTTGGACCCTGTGGACCCGCAGCACCGGCTGCACCGGTTTCGCCAGTATCACCTTTTGGCCCTTGTGGACCTGTTGCACCTTGTGGTCCCTGCGCCCCGGATCCTCCTCCGCCAATTAAAGTACCACCGGCAACAGTACCGTCATGATAATAAAGATTACCATTTCTATAGGTGATCTCACCAAGTCTTCCGTAGTGGGTTGATGGGTTTGCTTCGTTAACCTTAAAGGTTAGAATTTTTCGAAAAGCAGTCATATTGTATCCTTTGCATCAGCAATGTAGCTATTTTCATATTTACCGTTATTTGGTGAAATTGGCTATTGCTTTTTGTCTGCGGTCATAAGTACAATACAACACATGCAAAGACAATCTGAGCATGAGTTGTTTGGCTCACTAAGAGACTAACACTAATAATGGCTAATATATAAAGGAAAAACATTATGGCTTCTCTAGCAGAAATCCGCGCTCGCCTTGCCGAGCAAGCAGCTAAGTCCGGTGGTTCTAATACCGGCACCGGTGATAACGCAATTTTCGCACACTGGAACATCCCCGAAGGTACATCCGCATCAATTCGTTTCCTCCCAGATGGTGACGACTCCAACACATTTTTCTGGCGTGAGCGTCAGATGATGCGTTTTGAGTTTCCTGGTATCAAGGGCGGCGACGAAAACAAAAAGGTTGTAGTACAGGTACCTTGCGTTGAAATGTGGGGCGAGACTTGCCCTGTACACGCACAAATCCGTCCTTGGTTTAAGGATCCTAACATGGAGTCTTTGGGCCGTAAGTATTGGAAGAAGCGTTCTTATGTGTTCCAGGGCTTTGTTGTAAACAGTCCTATTGAGGAACAAAATACTCCAGAAAATCCTATTCGTAGGTTCATCATCAGTCCTCAGATCTTTACTATCATCAAGCAAGCCTTGATGGATCCTGAAATGGAAGAATTGCCAACTGATTATCAGCGTGGTACTGACTTCCGCTTGAACAAGACTCAGAAGGGCGGTTATGCCGACTACAGCACTAGCTCATGGGCTCGTAAAGAGCGTGGACTAAACGAAACCGAATTGCAGGCAATTGCAACTCATGGGCTGTTTAACCTTAACGACTTCATGCCCAAGCGTCCGGGTGTAGACGAAGTTCGTGCTATCGTCGAGATGTTTGAAGCATCTGTAGATGGTCAGTTGTACGATCCAGATCGTTGGGGCAAGTTTTATCGTCCAAGCGGAGTTCAGTTGAACACTTCAACTGGTTCAGCAACAGCTGGTGATGATGCCGATGACGAACCGGCGCCTGCTCCAGTGGCTACCAAGCCAGTAGCAACACCTGCGGCAAAGCCCGCGGCGTCAACTACTACTGCGGCGGCACCAGCCGCAGAAGGTGGAGCCAAGCCCAGTGTTGATGATATCCTTAAAATGATTCGTAGCCGTCAGACCTAATTGACGCTACACAAGGAGGGTAGAAGATTCTACCCTCCTCATCATTAACAAAGGATAGAAATCATGGTTCAAAAAGCATTTGATGTAAGTAAATTTAGAAAGAGCCTAACCAAGGCTGTGCCTGGTATGAGTTCAGGCTTTAACGATCCAAGAGATTGGATCAGTACTGGTAATCACACTCTCAACTACCTTATGACTGGCGACTTCAATCGCGGCATTCCATTGGGTAAGGTTACCATGTTTGCCGGTGAATCCGGCGCAGGCAAGAGTTACATCTGTTCGGGTAACCTTGTAAAGAACGCACAAGCACAGGGTATTCTCCCAGTGATCCTTGACAGCGAAAACGCACTGGACGAAGACTGGTTGCGAGCATTAGGTATTGATACTGCACCTGACAAGTTGATGCGTTTTGGTGTTAGCATGATTGATGAAGTGGCCAAGTTCATTTCAGAATTCATGAAGGAGTACAAGGACGCTTATGGCGAGTTGCCTTATGAAGATCAGCAAAAGGTCTTGTTTGTCATTGACTCAGTGGGCATGTTGTTGACTCCAACTGATATTAATCAGTTTGAAGCTGGTGACATGAAGGGCGACATGGGTCGTAAGGCCAAGGCACTAACTGCTCTAATCAAGAACACCGTGAACAGGATTGCGCCGCATCCAGTGGGTCTAGTGGTTACCAACCACACATACGCAAGCCAGGACATGTTTGATCCAGATGACAAGATTACTGGCGGACAGGGCTTTATCTATGCAAGCTCTATGGTAGTGGCCATGCGTAAACTCAAGTTGAAGACTGATGCTGACGGTAACAAGACTTCAACAGTAAATGGTATTCGTGCCGCATGTAAGATTATGAAAACTCGCTATTCAAAGCCATTTGAAAGTGTGCAGGTTGAAATTCCTTACTCTACAGGTATGGATCCTTATTCGGGTCTTGTTGATTTGTTTGAAGCCCGCGGTTGGTTGAAAAAGGAAGGCAACAAGCTGTCCTATACTACACTAGACGGCGAAGTAATCAAGGAATTCCGTAAAGGCTACACAGATGAAATTCTTGATGTGATCATGAAGGATGTGATTGCTCGTGGAACTGATATGGCTTATCAAGGGGCTATCAGTCCCAATGGCGAAGCCGACGCTGCTCCAATTGAAGAGTAATTGGCATGTCTGATGACCATGAAACATGGTTACGGGAACAAGGTGCAAGGATCGTTGGGAAACAGTCCTTGCGCCGCTATATCTTGGACCGTATGCCAGTTAATTACACAGCCAGTGACATGATAACTGCTGTGAATACTGCTGAAGATTACCTCTATCAGCTTGAAGTTCCTGCTGCCCTGGTAAATCGTTGGAGTAGGACCAGTAGACAACTGCACCATATAATAGAGTTAGCAGAAAGACACAACACATCGCCTATAGCCGAATATATAAAGCCCATTGAACGGCACCGAGAGTTACTGCACGAAAATCCAATGTATCGCGAAGCTTGGCGAGAATTCCAGTCCATTAGAGCCTTGCTTGGCGAAGATACCAATTGGCCTTAACACAAATTTTTGCTATACTGTACTATGTTTAAAAAACTCATGCAACGCCTGGATCGCCATAGAGTCATTCTTGACAGGCAATCCAATGAACCATACCTTGAAAGATACTATCTTTTCCTTAAGGATAGGAAATGGTTTCCTTTCAATGTGTTTTTGCATAAGTTTCTTAAAAGTGATCCAGATGATGTACATGACCACCCATGGCCGTATGCCACTTTAATTCTTCGAGGTGGATACTATGAATGGACTCCTGAGTTTGATCATAACGGAAAAAAGATTGGTGAAGTACAACACTGGCGAGGCCCTGGACATTTTCGAACATGTGGCGCCGAAAGCTATCATAGGATTGAACTTGATCCTAGCGTAGAATGTTGGACATTGTTTATGCCGGGTCCTCAAAAACGCGAATGGGGATTCTTAGTATCTAGTAAAGGACAAGACCGCTGGATACACAATGAAATATACTTAACTAAAAAGGCTAAACAAGAGAACTTGGATTACTAAGTATCCAGTACTAATTTGTACGCCAACTATGGAGAGATGATAATGCAAGACATGGGTGAAATGATAGTGCAAATGTGGCTATCCCTAAAACCGTATATTGACAAGAAGGAACGCCAAGAAGCCGCAGTAGCTTTTCTAAGAAGCTGTGAAGATTTTGTTGATCTAGAAGCAGTAAAAGAAGAAGCCACTGATGCCGATAGCGCACTATTGGCTGCTTTTGCCGAGTTGCTAGGCGAAGATCCTGACGAAGAAGACCACGATTACAACGAGGAATACTAATGAGCCAGTGGTATAGGAAGGTAGCACAAGATATTGGAAATCTTCCTGACTGTATTGCCTATTTTGAAAACCAATTGATTGAAGCCCGAGGAGAGCTCAAAATGATTGGCAGTTTAGAACGGGCCAGCAGAGAAATGCCGGGCATTGTTGAGTATCGTTTTAATCAATTGCAGGAAATTGAAGCTATTCTAGAACACTTGAATATTGAGCTTCGTAAACTTCGTGCTGCCAAGTTCCGACAATTTACGGAACACTACAATAGAACTCTTAGCAGCCGTGATGCAGAGAAGTATGTAGATGGCGAACCAGAGGTTGCAGACATGGACAGTATTGTCAATGAGTTTGCTCTAGTAAGAAACAAGTTCATTGGCCTTACTAAGGCCATTGATAGTAAACAGTTTCAAATTAATAATGTTACTAAGTTGCGTGTCGCAGGCTTAGAAGATGTAGAACTGCGATAGTTAGCAAATACTAACTTTTAGGCCCAAAAGTGTTGCAAAAAAGCCACATTTTTGGGCTATTTTTGTGGCAAAAAAGCCACAAAAAATCTGCTTACAAATCAATGACTTACAAACCCCCTAAAAACCGTCAAAAAACGGTTGACCTTTGAGCCTAATTCCAGCATAATAAGAACATGATGCAAAACAAGGCCCAAGCTCAGCAAGTGTTGTATGTGTGCAACATTGCTAAAAACCGTCAAAAAACGGTTGACCTTTGAGCCCTGTTACTGCATAATAGATATTGTGTTAAACATTCCACGCAAAGGAAACAACATGTCAGCTTATATCACTATTCGTAACGGTTCCTACCGTAACTTCAACATCTCCAATCAAACATTCCAGCTTGTTGCCGACTACAAGGAAGGCACCAAGGGTGGCTATGTTACTGTTATTGCCGATGAAACTTTGGGCGAGTTTGCAGGACGCGAAGTTCGCGTCAAGGTTGACTCCATGCGCGATGTTGTGCCGGCCAGTGCCGCCGAGTGTGCTACCAACAGCATCGACGCTAATTATAATGCACCCAAGCGAAAGGAACCCAAAGTGCAAGAGACTGACGAGCAGGCCATTGAACGCATTCGTGAGCGTTTTGACATCCTTGAGGAAATGACCGAGGGTGCTGTGGACGGCTCGGTCCGTGCTATGATTGTTGTTGGCCCTCCGGGTGTGGGCAAGAGCTTTGGTGTCGAGAAGGTCCTGGACAAGGCTTCCATGTTTGACAAGATTGGTGGCAAGCGTCCTCGCTACGAAGTGGTTAAGGGTGCCATGAGTGCCATTGGCTTGTACTGCAAGCTTTACAATTACTCTGACGCTGGCAATGTGCTGGTGTTTGACGACTGCGACAGCGTTCTGCTTGACGACTTGAGCTTGAACATTCTCAAGGCTGCTCTAGACTCTAGCAAGAAGCGTACCATCTGCTGGAACACCGACAGCCGTATGCTTCGTAGCGAAGGTGTACCGGACCGCTTCGAGTTCAAGGGCTCGGCCATCTTCATCACCAATATCAAGTTTGAGCATGTTAAGAGTGCCAAGCTCAAGGATCACCTTGGTGCGTTGGAAAGCCGTTGTCACTATCTGGATCTGACGCTGGATACCACCCGCGACAAGATGCTTCGCATCAAGCAGATTATGATGGACGGTATGCTGGACCATTATGACTTTGCTGACGGTGTCAAAGAAGAACTCTACGAGTATGTTGACACTAACAAAGATCGTCTGCGCGAGCTGAGCCTGCGTACTGTGATTAAGATTGCTGACTTGCGTAAGATGGTTGGCGAAGGTGACAAGTGGAAGCGTCTTGCAGAAACCACTGTCATGAAGCGCGGCGAGTAAGTTACCCCTGCCGTGTGCGTAACGGGCAATGTCAATAAGACCCGTTTCGATAAGGAGTTTTAAAATGCGTAAACTAGCAACCATTAGAACAATTGATGCAGTCCGCCCCATTGAAGGAGCCGATGCCATTGAGTGTGCAGTAGTTGGTGGCTGGACGGTAGTTACCAAGAAGGGCGAATATCAGCCCGGCGCCCAAGCCGTCTACTGTGAGATTGATAGCTGGATCCCACATGAGTTGGCTCCGTTCTTGAGCAAAGGACAAGAGCCCAGAGAGTATGAAGGTGTTCGTGGTGAGCGTCTGCGAACTGTAAAGTTGCGCGGCCAGTTGAGCCAAGGCCTGCTACTGCCGTTTACGGCAGAGCTTGCTATAAAGATTGGTGCTGGCCCTGGTGCTAAGTTTGCAGACTATGTTGGTGTTGATGTTTCAGATACTCTGGGAATTAAGAAGTACGAACCTCCTGTTCCGGCTCAGCTTGCCGGGGAAGTCAAAGGATTGTTTCCTGGTTGGTTGCAAAAGACAGATCAGGAGCGTATCCAGAATCTTTCTAGCGAGCTAGCACATTGGATCAGCGAGTCTCATGCTTGGGAAATGACTGAAAAGCTTGACGGCAGTTCAATGACTGTGTATCTTAACAACGGTGAATTTGGTGTATGCAGTCGTAATCTCGAGCTCAAGCCCAATGCAGAAAACTCTCTGTGGAAGGTTGCTATCAAGGACAATCTGGAAAGCAAACTTCGAGCAGAAGGTCGCAATCTTGCCCTGCAAGGCGAGCTGGTAGGAGAAGGCATTCAAGGCAATCCTTACAAGCTTCGCGGACAAGCTTACTATGTGTTTGATGTCTACGACATTGATCGCGGGTGCTATTTTACTCCTGAGGAGCGAAAGGCATTGGTTACCAAACACGGCATTGCTCATGTGCCTGTGCTAGGAACCTTGGTAATGGATGAGTCAACTACCATTGCTGACTTGCTGAAGATTGCCGAAGGCAAGAGTGTAATGGGAGATATTAATGGACCTGAACGAGAAGGTTTGGTCTTTAAGAGCAAACAATTTCAATGCTCATTCAAGGCCATTTCAAATCGTTTTCTATTGAAGACTGGCGGTTAACACCAACTGGCTGACTATTTGCGTGGAATGCAGTTGGTGGGGAAAGGGCTCTTAGGAGTCCTTTCTTTTTGGCCGTGGTATGGACAAATTACCTATTTTAAAATCATGGTTTTTGTGCTAAGTATAAGCTCTCCCAAAGAACGACTTTGAGTGTTATGGTAATGTATATCGTGTACATTGCTCGCATTAATTGCTATAATAAGTCATGCCAGGAATATGTCGACTAGAAATCCGTGACGAAGTAAACATCAAGTTTCATGACTTGGATGCATCAACACGCCGAAGATGCGAAGCTAAACTAAAATATCAACTACCTTATGCATACCATGTGCCTGCCTTTAGACTAGGTCGATGGGATGGTAAAGTTGGTTTCTTTACAACGGCCGGCTCTACATATCTAAATCTCTTAGATCGAGTACTGCCAATCTTAGACGAAGAAGGTTGGCGAATTGAAATTGAAGATCGTAGACTTACACATAGTTTCAATTTTGCAGAAGTTACCGAGGATACCTTTTCTCATATCTGTTGGCCTAAAGGACATCCGGCAGAAGGCCAACCTATCAAGATACGCGACTATCAAGTAGAATGTATTAACAGGTTTCTTGCCAACCCGCATGGGGTACAAGAGATTGCCACAGGTGCTGGCAAGACACTTATGACAGCCGCTATGAGTTTGTGTTGCGAACCATACGGGCGTACAATTGTTATTGTACCTAACAAGGATCTTGTTAGACAGACTCATGCAGACTATGTGAACATGGGTCTTGATGTTGGGGTGTATTTTGGTGATGAAAAAGATCTAGGCCACACGCACACTATTGCAACATGGCAGAGCATTAATTCTTTGATCAAACGACACAAAGAAGGTCTAAGCGAAATAGGCATTGATGCAATTGTTGACAATTTAGTTGCTGTGATTGTTGACGAAGTACACATGGCCAAGGCTGATGTGCTTAGAACTTTGCTAACTGGGCCCTTTGCTAATGTGCCAATTCGTTGGGGATTAACTGGTACGGTTCCCAAAGAAGAACACGAGTATATTAGCCTAATTGCAAGCTTGGGGCAAGTGTTACATAGGCTGCAAGCCAGTGAGCTTCAAGATATAGGTGTGCTTAGTAACTGCCATGTTAAAGTATTGCAATTTGACGACAAGGTTGATTACAAAACCTATCAGGAAGAACTAACATACCTAACTACCAACGAGCGTAGAATCGACGAGTTAGCACGAACTATCGATGCCATCAGCCAGGGCGGCAACACCTTAGTTCTTGTAGACCGTATTACCTGCGGTAAAATGTTAGCAGAGCGATTAGCTGACAGCGTGTTTGTCAGCGGCACTATGAAAAGCAAAGACAGAAAAGAAGAATATGATGAAGTTACTGTCAGCGATAATAAGATCATTATTGCAACCTACGGAGTCGCTGCTGTTGGTATTAATATTCCTCGCATTTTTAATCTTGTTCTTGTCGAACCTGGCAAGAGCTTTGTTCGCGTAATTCAGAGCATTGGTCGAGGAATACGCAAGGCTCAGGACAAAGATTTCGTTCAAATTTGGGATATCACATCAACAGCAAAGTTTGCGAAGAGACACTTGGCCAAGCGCAAAAAGTTTTATGAAGAAGCAAACTATCCCTACCAAACAGAAAAGGTTTTGTATAAATGAATATTCTAACAGTTAACAATTTAGCCTACGACTTAGATCGTTTGCCTCAAGAAATCGACGAAGACCTGCGCTATGGCGTACTTGATTACAGTAACCCTGCTGATGTAGATTATGTGTTTGTGCCATTGGTATTTTTAGAAAGCTTTAGTTGCCCGGCAGCAGTATTGCGAATTGGAGAGCTTGAAGTCAAGGTTCCGCTGGATTGGTCTCTAATCATTGGTGAACCTGATCACGGAGAACCTGAGGTTATCAATATTATGAGTCTCAATGATCGAGGCTTTAGTACCTTTGTTTTCAATCCTATCAATGGGTATAAGCCCAGTTGGCAAAAGGTTGAGATTATAAACATCTATCAAGAAGTCAAATGGTATGTGCCCAAGCTTAAATTTGGTCACATATTGGCAGTACCGCTAGAGAAGAAAGAAAATCCTGTGTGCGGATTCTTTCTCAAAGAAGTAAACAAGGTGCCTGAAGTTCTTGACTTAAACAAGATTTGGTTTTAATATTAGCACATGGCAACAAAAAAGAAAACTAGCACAGCCGCGTACAAGGTACCTATTGACCAGGTAATGACCGCAGTTGATCTACGCAACGGCGACTATTATTCTAAATTGTCTGATGAAGATCGCAAATCTGTAAACACCTTTATGGCTCAGAGGTGGGCAAGTCAGGTACAAGGAAGCAGAGAAGTCCAAGAGCATTATCTGGTTACCATAAACGATCTGTCCAATATTGACTACATTGCTACTACTAGTCAGCACGACGAAATGCGCTGGCGTGTGATTGCCTTGTGCGGACTTGGATCTAAACTTAGACACGAATTTATTCCTCCTAAGGGTCAAAAGAAGGACAAGCTAACAGCTTGGCTAATCGAAAGATTTCCATCGCTGGCAGATGAGGAGATTGAACTGTTTCGGGAAATCAACGGCGATGACTTCTTAGAAGATATGGCCAGGGCCCAAAACCTTAGTGATAAAGATATCAAAGAATTGTTTAAATAAATGACTACGGAATATAAATGTAAATTTTGTAACAAGTCATTCACCAGAGAGCGCACTTTAAGCAGTCATATGTGTGAAAAGAAGCGGCGCTGGATGAACAAGGATGAGGCTGAAAGCAGAATTGGATTTAGTGTATGGTTAGACTTTTTAAAGTATGTAAGTCCAAACGCTAAAAAAACCAAGACTTTTGAAGATTTTGTTTGTAGCCCCGATTACCTAGCGTTTATTAGATTCGCTAATTATTTGATAGACTTAAAGCCATACGAATGTGATAAGTTTATTAACTGGTTGTTCAAAATGGGTGTGAGACTAGGGGATTGGCAAAAGCCTGGAACCTATCAGCTTTACATTCAGGAGGCATCAAAAAAAGAAAGCGCAGCCAGAGCATTAGAAAGAACTATCCTGGTCATGCAGGAATGGGGCTTGAGCACCGGTAATGATTGGAGAACTTTTTTTGATAAAGTGTCACCAGTAACCGGAATGAATATGATAACTATGGGCAAGATCAGTCCTTGGATTATCTATTCAACAGATTCTGCTCAAGGGCTTATTGATCGTATGGAACCAGGACAAGTAACAATAGTTACTAAACATGTGGATACGGAATGGTGGAAAAGAAAACTAAACAAGGAATCCAAGGAAGTGATCTGGATCAACACAATGATGCAGCAGGCCCTCAATATGAGTCCTTAGAACGAAGATTGTCTGAGTTTATTGAAAAGCTTGACAGGCTAACTCTTGAACTTGTTGAAATCAAACAGCAACAAAAAATATTAACAGACATGATTAAAAATGATAAATCAGCCTGATATTGACATTGACTTCGCCAATAGGGAACAAATTCTTACATTGCTGAAACATACGCCTGCAATGCAAGAGTCTGGTAGCAATAAGCAAAAGCATAAGACTGGTGTGTATTTTCATCCAGTACCGGTTAATCCTTATACCGGTTGGTGTAGTCTTGACTACGAAGCAGCCGAACAATTGGGATTTTTCAAAGTTGATTTACTCAATGTAAACTTGTATCAACGAGTCCAAAGCAAAGAGCATCTGGACAAGCTTGCCAATCAGGAGCCAGTATGGGAACTATTACAACAAGAGGAATTTGTCAATCTATTATTTCATTTGAACGGACATGGGGATGTACTGAAGCGGACTTGCCCTACTTCCGTGGAACAATTAGCTGCCGTCCTTGCTATGATTCGCCCGGCCAAACGCTATCTGATTGGGAAGCCTTGGACGACGATTATGAAGGAAGTATGGACGAAACCCAATAACGGAGAATACTACTTTAAAAAGGCACATGCCGTGGCCTATGCAGTTGCAATTGTGGCACAAATGAATCTGATTTGCGAAGAATTCGTACTTTTAAAAAGTACGAATCAGCCCTAAGACATCTTTCTAATAAGGCTAATTTGACGCCGTTTGGTCCGTTTGGTTATTACATTGGTCAAGCTGGTTTGATGCCCGTAGAGCATTTCAAAGTCTTTGGTACTGAAAGTTTTAAGGATATAAGCAAATCGGCGCATAGGCTCTTTGAGTACAATGTTAATAGGAATTAGACGGTTTGATCCCCACCACCATTCTTCGCCGCACTCAATAAATGCAGTTTTGTCATCATCGCCTTTTAATTGGTTGTAGACATACATAGTGACCACTGTTTGGTCACTGTTTTGTACAATTCCAACCAATTCGCTGTCGCCGTAGCGTACCAAGCTCATAAAAGGAAAGCGTTCTAGAAATTCTTTTAACTTACTATCCATCGTCTTTACTTACCTTTTATTTGGCCAGCGGTCATGCTAAATAATGATATGGCTACTTTAAACACAACTATTCCAACAGCTTCACTTAACTACGCGGGTGCAGGCACCGGGCATAGTCTGACACGACATGCACCAAGCTACACTGATCAACGCATAGTTTGGTTTAAAGGTGTGGATAATTTATTAGATCTTACCGTTACAGGAACAGATCGTAGACCTGTAAGTTTGTTGAATAAAGAATTAACAGTCACATTGTGGGATACTATAACAGGAACCACAATTTTCCGTCGCCGAGCAATTGCTACAGTTCCAGAAAATGGACAAGCCAGGCTAACTGTGTTTGCCAGAGATCTAATGACCACACCTAGCGGAATTTACAAGTTAGGTGCTACTTTTGTTGACGGTAACGGTTTAGAAACTGCTCTAACTTGGAATAGAGCAATGCAAGCTGGATTTGACATTGAAATCAAAGACGAAGTAATTCCAACCAGCAGAACCACAGTTGCAGTTGACTCATGGACTAATTCAGGCGGCAATTATTTTTCCAGTGCTGTAAACGGTCCCAGTTTTTATCGCAAAGATTCAACTCTGTTTTCAGTGGCATTGTACGCAAACAACTATACCGGTGCTGTCAAGGTACAAGGCACACTAGACGAGGTAGTAACCGGAAACACTCTTTGGGCAGACCTAAAGCCACAAGATGCCAGTTCGCCTATACTAACACTTACCGGCTATACTGGCATTGATCCATACAACTATTATGGTGGTGTTCGTTGGCTAAGAACTGTTCGTGCCGACAGCCCAAGTAACGCTGGAACTCTTGACAAAATCCTAATTAGAGTGTAAACTAGCTCTATAATGAGTCTGGTTGAAACTACTCTACGGTCCCACTTACCTGCACTAAAATCTAGCTCGTCTGGCTGGCTCAGCATGAACTGTCCGGTTTGTGTACAAAATGGCCAGCCTAGGCCTGATACTCGTCATCGCGGCGGCTTTAGGTTCGATACAGACAAAGTAGGTTATCACTGTTTTAACTGCGGGTTCACTACAGGGTGGAGACCTGGACAACGGCTTGGCATCAAATTAATCAAGCTCATGCGAGCCGTTGGTATTGACGAAGGCGAAATCCAGCGTTTAAAAATACAGCTTTGGGACCAAGTTGTACCCGACGAAGTCAGCATTGAAGAACCATTTAAAAAGCCAGACTGGCCAGAAATACAATGGCCGTGGACTGTGAGAGATCTCACACTTGAGGCAGCAGAATACTTAGATAGTCGCGGAGTACTTGAGTTAACTGACTGGTATACCAGTGCAAGCCCCTTACAAGGCATGGATAGCCGTGTTATATTACCCTATACCAGCGATGGCAAGATTGTAGGATATAGTGCTCGTTGGATTGGCAATGTACCAGACAAAAAAACTGCAAAGATGATTAGCAGTAGGCCGCCAAGCTTTGTATTCAATCTAGATCATCAGAGCCAACAGCGCAAATACACAATTGTTACTGAAGGTGAGTATGACGCATTGACACTAGATGGTGTTGCAATTATGACCAATGAAATTAGTCCCGAACAAGCTAAAATCATTGAGGACATTGACAACGAACCTGTTGTGCTACCTGACCGTGATCGCGCTGGAATGACCTTGGCCTTACAAGCAGCCGAACTAGGGTGGAGTGTGAGCTTTCCTGAATGGCCAGATGGCATTAAGGATGCTAACGATGCCGCACAACGATTTGGAAGAGCTGCTACATTACAAAGTGTGATTATGGCGATTGAGCCTAGTCCTTTAAAGATTAAATTATTAGCAAGGCGCTGGTGTGTATAAAGTTCAAATCGATTGGAAGTTAGGACAAGACTCTAACGAGTGGTGGGACATGGCCTGTATTTGGGTTATTGAAGAATTTGGTTTACCTGGCGGATGTTACACAACTGAATTGAGTGAAAATTTTATGATTTTTAATTTTGAAGATAAAGAAGATGCCGCATTAATGCTATTGCGATGGGGGAAACACTAATGGCTGATGAAGCTAAAAATTACGGACATGACATCCAACAACTGTTTTTGTCGTTTTTGATCAGTAATCGAGATCTAGCGGCTCGCTGTCAAAATGTGCTGGAACCAGAATACTTTGATCGCAGACTCCGAGCCGCTGCCGAGTTCATTAAAACCTATATCAACGAACACGGCAATATTCCAGATGCCATACAGATCAAAGCATCAACAAACATTGAACTAACTGATCTTGGTGACCGAGCACATGAACATAGCTCGTGGTTCTTAGATGAGTTTGAAGGCTTTGCTAGACACAAAGCACTGGAAAAGGCTATCTTACAAAGTGCCGACTTGCTGGATAAGAGTCAATATGGTGCAGTAGAAAAGCTGATCAAAGATGCAGTACAAGTGGGTCTGCCTAAGACATTTGGTACAGATTACTTTGCAGATCCTCAAGGGCGACTAACCGCACTAAAAGATAACAACGGCCAGTTGAGTACTGGTTGGAAGACACTGGATGATAAGTTGTATGGTGGTTTTAACAGAGGCGAACTAAACATCTTTGCAGGTGCGTCGGGCGCAGGTAAAAGTTTGTTCTTACAAAATCTTGCGCTTAACTGGGCAATGACTGGCCTTAACACAGTTTACTTTAGTCTTGAATTGAGTGAAGGACTGTGTAGTATGCGTATGGATGCAATGCTAACAGACACACCGACTCGCGAAGTGTTTAAGCGACTTGAAGATGTTGATCTCAAAGTTAGAATGAGTGGTAAGAAGGCCGGAGTACTGCAAATTGTACAGCTGACCAACGGCATTACAGCCAACGACATCTTGGCATGGGTGCGTGAGTTCCAAACACAGCGCAAAATCAAAGTAGATGCTATCTTAGTTGACTACTTGGATTTGATGATGCCAGCAAGTCAAAAGATCAGTGTTAGTGATATGTTTGTTAAGGACAAGCTGGTAGCAGAAGAATTGCGTAATTTGGTTGTCAGCGAACAGCTATTGTTGGCAACAGCTAGTCAGTTAAATCGTAGCGCAGTCGAAAGTGTGGAATTTGATCACTCAATGATTGCAGGTGGTTTATCTAAAATCCAAACAGCAGACAATGTGTTTGGTATCTACAGTACGCCAGCAATGCGTGAGCGTTGTATGGTGCAGATTCAATTTATGAAAACTCGAAGTTCAAGTGCAGTTGGACAAAAAATTGATCTAAGCTTTAATCCTGACACTCTGCGTATATCTGACGCCGCTGATGATAGTAATGCCAATGTTAGCAAAGCATCAGATGTATACGAAAGAATTAAACAAAGGTCAAATGTAGGAACTACTGTGAATACAGGATCTTCGGCTTCGGTTCCTTGGGAGAAACCTACAGGAACTCATGCATGGGAAAAGCCAATGAATAGTTCTGGAGCGGAAAAAGCTGAACAGCGTCCCAGTACTGCACCAGTGGCCACCAGTGTTCAACGAGCAGCCTTGGCTAAAATTGTAACGAGAGAAATCTAATTTATTTTGGCTCGTATTTAGAAACCATTGGTTCTTCTTCAGTAGCACCAAGTTCTGGTTTTACATCGGCTGCAATATCAGCTTCGTCTTCTTCAGCTGATACATTAAAGTCACGGATGTCGCTACGCATTCTCTGGATCAATGAATTATCACTGGCAATAATATCAGCCATGCTGGCAAAAGCCGCAGTCAATAGCTTGGATTCAGCAAAGGTAATTGGCTGTTCTGCTGACAATTTGTTCAAAACCTGCATAAAGCGACTCTGTAGCTCATCGCTAACCAGTGGCTTTAGAGCCAGTTTTAAACGAGCAAGTTCGCTGGCATTGATTTCGTGGCCAGGCTCACCGGTTTCGGCCTTGGTATCGAATTCGCTAATCTGTGCTAAACGCTCGGCTAGCGCACGAATTTCTTTTGCACCTGTTGAAAGTTGCATGAGTTGAGTCTCCTAATAAGTTTATTTATGCATAAATAGAGTATCATCATGAGAAAACAAACCCGCAGCATTTTAGACGAAATTACCGGCTTAGTACCCAAGCAAGACAAGCATTTTCTTGTGGAAAGTCTAGCTGTGCAAGCCATTGCGCGAATTATTAACCTTGTGGAAGTAATTCAGCAAAATTATCCGCAGCACCAAGCCGACGAACTAATTCGTAGACTACAACTGGCCATCAAAAATGGTGATCCAGCTAAGTTTACTCGCGGTGTACGATCTATCAAGGAAAACGAACAGTGAAAGTAACTGAGTTAAAACGCACACCACTTGAAGAAGGCTTTATTGATAACCTAGTAGGTAAAGCAATTGGTATGTCTGGCGGTGACGGTATTACCGGCTTTATTAGAAGTTTGCAAGGTGAAGGAGCCGCACTAAAAAAACTAGCTGACGCAATTGAAGTTGGATTGGTAGGAGAACTTCGTAAACAATCCGGACAAAACTTTGCTAAGATACAACGAGATCAAGTTCCTTTGCCACTGACTGCAATGATCAAGCTTGGCTTGAAATCTGCCGAAGCAGTATCAACCAAAGAAACCGGTACAGCTACAGCCGCTGGTACTACATCTTCGGATCCTGTGAGTGCTGCTCAAATTGCCGAACTTATTAAAAACAACAAGCGTTCTGTTGTTACTGTAGCCGGCGGCGGAGTTAATGCCATCGTTGATGCAATTGTACAAGTAGCCAATGGCGATGAGGCTGCTGCCATTGAGAATTTAAAATACGAAAAGGCACTTGACGGCATTTGCCTTTCACTAGCTGCGGCAACTATCATAGCCACTGGCGAAGATTTAAGTGAAACGCCTTTTAAAATGGATCCTGCCCTCAAGCAACAGTTTGAGCAGTTTGGCGCACAGATACTAGATATTCTACTAGATCCAACAAATGGACTAAAGCAAAATCAAGACTTTCTTGATAATATTAAAAATTTAATTATTGTTCATTATCTCAATGAGCGTGTAAGAAAAAGATATGCAGTAATGACCGCAGCTCAACTAACTCCGTTGATTGCAACCACACCACAAATTTTAACTGCTGGCGAGTATAAAAGATTCTTATCGCAACACAATCCAACTATTGAGCCAGAAATTCTCAATAAAGTAATTGCCGATGTAACAGCAGCCATTCAGGGACAGTTTAAAGTCTGGTTAGAATTAGCAGCCGACGAAGCAGCCACTGGTCGTAAGCCACAAGAATCGCTGAATCTATATACAGCTTGGGCCAGAACTGCAATTCAGATGCTTGATCAAAGCAAATATGGATCTGCTCCTGCTCCTACTGCACCCGGAGAGCCAGAAGCCAATCCGCTGGAAAACGACATAGGAAAATTTGTTGAGGATTTAGACAAATACCTGGCTTCTGGAGGAAAGATTACTCCTGAACTGTTGGCTGTACTCAAGGAATTAGTGAAATGAAATTAAAAGAAGTTAATACAGTACAACGACAAAGGCTTTACGAAGGACTTGTGTATAGCAGACAAATTCTTGCTGAGTCAGTTAGCGGCTTGACCAAAGATCAAGCCAGTGTTGTAAATTACATATACAATCAATTTACACCGCTGATTCATTCAGTACTGACAGAAGCGCCATTGACCAAGGCGCAGATTGACCAAATTTTTCAAGGTATTGAGACTGGCGCAACAGCAGCCGGCAACAATAGAACACTGGTTGGTAAAGGCGTTGACTACGCTAAAGAAGTAAACAAAATAGTTGATCAATTTGGCGAATGGTTACAAACAACCACTCCAGTTCAAGCCGCAGATCAGAAATTTGAAAAACTGAAAAAAGATATCAAGACCAAGTTAGGCGACGATAGCAGGGTCATGAAAGGAGTCAACAGTCTAGGACAATGGGCCAAAGATAACCCAGGCACTTCAGCAGCCGTAATTGGTTTGATGACAGTGATTGCCAGCATTGCTGGTAGTCCAGCAGCCGGTACAGTTGTTGCATATACCCTTAGAGGCGCCTTAGAACTAGTCAAAGGCGAAAAGCTGTCTACCGCAGTTGGTCGAGGTCTTAAGACTGCTGCCGTTACTTGGCTGGCAGGTCAGGCACTAGAATTGGTCAAAGACGGCATCCTGGCAGTATTTGACCGCATTGCTGATATCTATAAAATTACCACAACTATTACACCAGTAAATGATGTCATTGGCGATGTAAATATGATGGTAGAAGTCAATGGTCGTTCTTATATTGATGTCAGCAATGTTCCAATGTTTAAAGCTGACTATGAAGTACTAGACAAACTGAGAGATCAAGTATTCCAATCAGCAGAAAGAGATGCCGCAGCCTTTGCATCAGCACATCAGGCCTTTTATGCAAAGCTTGCTGAAGTAACTACAGCAGACTATGCAGCCAAATTGGCAGCGGCTGCTCAGCAGTCTGGTGAGACTCTATCTAATGTCAATGTCTTTGATACAGTAAGAGATGGTATCAACAGCGTTGGCGATGCGGTTATTGCGCTAGGTCAAGGTGCCGCCGCTGCCGCATCTGCCATGCCCGGTGACAAAAAAGATGCCGAAAAGCCAGAAGAAAAAGGCACAGAGCTTGACACAGAGAAGGACAAAGAAAAAAGCGGTCCAGGTAATCGCAAGGTTGGCGACATTGTTCAATTTGGTGCCGCTGGTGATCCAAGTAGTGCTCGGTGGACTGGGGAAGCCGGCAAAGAATGGGAATTATTAGGCGGTGCCCTTTTTGACAGAATCATCGATGATCCATCAACAGATAGAGTGAATAATATACAGCGCGATACATCGAGTAAAATGCATAAGTTGTTTATTGACAAGGATAGTGCTAAAAAATTATTCACTTTGGAAAGCAGAAGGCTTGCTCCAGGTAAGCAATTTGCCGTGTTTGAAGCAATTCAATATATCTATGAAAATCCAGCAGTACTAACACAGATTCAAACCAGTGCCAGCAAGTTGTTACAAAAGCTTGCAGTTAAGGGCGGCAATATTACCAACAAGGTAACAGCAGATAAACTTAGACAGGCTTGGGAAAAGGCTGGCAGTCCAATGGATAGCGAAGACCTGCATGACTTTTTAGCTGGACAAGGAGTTGAGTCCTCTATAGTACAAGCAACATACAGTAGCCTAGGTGTTGCAGCACCAACCCAAAATGTTCGCCGAGCCCCTAAAGCGCCAAAACCCGCTGAAGAAAAACCAACAGATACTAAACCTGCTGACAGTAAGCCAGCAGATACTCCAGCGGTACCAACTGCTCCTACAACGGAACCTACGGCTCCTACAGCTCCTACAGCACCTACAGAGGCACCACCAACAGGAGATACTCCTTCAGCGCCAACTACAAGTGAGCCTCCAATCTTAGACATCAACAAGCTATCAGGTTATGTAAAAGCATTTAAAGATAAAGGTGGTGTGGTCCCAGATGATGTAAAGACCAGATTGCAAGCGTTTATTGCTAAAGCAGAAGCAACTCCTGCGCCAGCACCAACAGAAAGCCTACAAGTTGGCAAAAAATCTTTAACAGAAGCCTTTGCTCGTGGCCGTCAACAGGTAATGCTTACAGAAGCAAAAGCTCGTATTGACCATCCTGAAGATCTAGTTTTTGAAGAAGGTTCAGCCGGCGCCCATCGTGCATTAGAGGCCATTGTTCATACTGCACAGAATCCAAGCACAGCCACAGTCAAGTGGGACGGAACTCCGGCAATTATATTTGGTAGGGATGATCAGGGATTTATTCTAACAGATAAGTCAGGATTTGGTGCTAAAAAGTATGATGGTATGGCTCGTAGCAGTACAATGTTTAGAGATATGCTATATAATCGTAAGCCCGACGAACCAGGCAGACTCGAATATTCTACACAGCTGGCCAAACTATTCCCTATGTTAGAAAAGATGTTACCAGTCAAATTCCGCGGATTCATTCAGGGTGATGTAATGTGGATGAGTCCATTGGAAGAACACAACGGAGTTTTTGAAATTCAACCGCTCAAGGTAAAGTACACCATTGACGCCAGCAGTGATCTTGGCAAGAAGATTAAGAAAAGCCAAGCTGGCATTGTAGTACACAGCTACTTCTCAGATAAAACTGAAGAGGAGCCTAGAGCAATGACCCCTGCTGAAATCGAATCATTGAAAACAAGTCCAGGACTAATGGTACTGAGTCCAGTGATGCAGGTGAGATCCGAAGCATTTGAATTGCCCAAAGCCGACATTGAAAAAGTACAACAGTTTATTCAATCTAAGGGTCCAGCAATTGATCGCTTACTAGATAGTATGACTGTTAGCTCACTAAAGATTTCTAATCTACCAGATATTTTCAAAAGCTTCTTAAATTTCAAAGCTTACCAAGGCAAGGATGGCTTTGTTCAACAAGAATTCCTTAACTGGTTAAACAGTCCAGACAGTAAGCTAACAGCCAACAAGCTACAGAATGTCATGGCACATTTAGAAAAGAACAAGGCTGGCTTTGATGCAGTATTTAAATTGGCCAACGCTCTGGTTAATTTAAAATATCTATTAAAGGCACAATTGGATGCACACGCTAGCCAGAATAATTCTGTGCTTGCAACAGTAAAGGGCCAATCAGGGCACGAAGGCTTTGTGGCAGATACACCGCACGGTAAAATTAAATTAGTTAATCGTCCTGTGTTTATGAAAAAGTAAAGGTGTATAATGGAAAACGAACAAGACAACAGTTTTAGTTTTATTAGAGAAAATTGTAACGAAAGTAAGATGTTTCGTAACAATAATCTTTCTCAAATGACTTTGCGTGATACCGCTGACAGCGTGTTCCTTAACATGCTGACATTGTACATGCTCAGTTCAGAATTTGAAACTCGTCCCTTTGCCCAAGATTATGCTAGAAGAACATTAATGTTTGGAAATTTTGCATTGCCTAGAGTTGGTGGAACAGATCTATATCAAGGATTGCATATTCTTTTAAATCCCAATAGTGCTACTGCTGAAAAACTCAAGGCCTCGGAACAAAACAAAGCATTGGCTGCTCAGCTCAAAACCAACAGCAAGCTAGTGAGATTGTTTCTCAAAGGCATTGCCGACGGCACATTAGACCGAGTTGCTGCCATTCGCATTATGTACAGACTTGAAGGTCAAATGGCCATTGATATCAGTAACTATAAGAGCCTGCGTAGACTTATGACAGACTGGGAAAATCAAACCACATATCAAAAACAAATGTGTGTGACTAGACTACTTCAATATTATAGAATTCGAGGTCGTCGCAGCGAACTATTGCCAGTACTAGAAGCACTAGCTCGTAACAAAGGACTGGAGTTAACAGATGTATCCAATGCTGAACTAGCAGCCATTGGCGCCGGTGGCATTGTAGGGTCCAGATCAGGCAACGGATTCCTTTCGACTATAGCCAAGGTTGCAGCAGGTGCCGCAATTGGAGCAGCATTAGGGCATGCCATTTTTAAAACTGATAGTTCCAAATGACAGATAAAAAGTCTTACATGCTCCCTGGCAAGCACCTTGGAGCAGACCCAGAATTTTTCACTGCTTGGACCCTCTACGACATTAGTCCAACTAGTCCCGAAAACCTCACACGACTAATGACTATCATAGCCAATAGAGGACAACCCTTGTTGGCTGGTATAGAGATAATTGAATCACAAGATTTGACCGATGGATATTTTGGCACTGAATACAATGGAGTTCACAGGGTCTGTTGCTTAAAATGGATTGCCAGCGGCATTGCACAAATGACCGAAGAAACTCTAACGAAGGATGCCGAAGGCACAGTAATGCAACTCAGTAAGCATGATACTGTTAAGTTGCCAGGAAAAATTGTCACATCAGGTCCTTATACCAACACCTTTTTTATCAGGCACGATTCTTTTTAATTTGGCTAAATATACGATAAATTAAACATCCGTTATAACAACTCACCCTGGCTCCAAAATTTGAACTAAACAATACACTCAAAGCACGATGCTTTGCCGTGTAATTTTACATTGGAAAACGGAGTTTATCAGGGTATGGCCGTAACGAAAATAACGGAAAGTACCAGTCTTGAAATGCACGTCGAGCTATGTGCAGAAAGGTACAATCGCTTAGAAGAAAAATTTGAGCTAGTAGAAGCTCGACTTGATGGCCTTCATAAAGATTTTAACTCGTTTAAGGCTGAAAATTCTAAGAACATGACCGATATCAAGTCCATGTTATCTAATGCAAAAGATGAAAAGTTCAAAGTTATGGTAACTGTGGCCGGTACAGTGATTGTTAGTTTAATTGGTTTACTTGGTTATCTTCTAACACATTTGCCAAAATGAAAATAGTAGTAGAAGCCAAAATTGTATGGGCTCGCAAGGGCAAAAAAATAGCTAGAAAAGTGCGTTGTACTTCTGGCCGACGCAAAGGTAGAGTTGTAAGTGCTGCCAGTAGTTGCAGTAAAAAGGTTGACATTAAAAAGCGTATGCAGTTTAAGCGTACCAAAGCTAGAATGCGCGGTCGCATCATAATGAAAACCAAAAGAACTAAAAAGTTTAATCCATTGAGCAAAAGAGTAACCAGATTAAACAAAAGAAGACGCTAAATAGATTACTGGAGAACACAATGAAATTTAACGATATTACATCAACCAATCCGGCACTAGCAGCAAAAAGAGCTCTGCGTAAAGAGAGCATTGAAGTAGCTGATTTAGGTGGCCGTCGCCTACGCGAAGAACTTCAGCGTGTCAACGAAGAAATCGACACACTGGCCAGCAAGGGCGGTGAAGCTTATACTAGAGCAATTCTTCACAGAGAAATCTACGAAGACATGGCCAAAGTTGATGCTGTAATCTTTGAAGCCGATCTAGATGACGAAAATATTGAGCAAGCAGAAGTTGTTATTGCTGCTCGCGCTATGAACAACGAATTTCAATCCATGATTGAAGATGTTGCTGACATGCTTGGCAGCGATATGATCACATTGGTAGATCAAATTAAAGCTCGCTTTGGCGATGCTGCCGGTGAGCAATATGCACAAACAGTTAAAACTGCGCTTGAAGGGGCAATTGATACCCTAACACAAACCAAAGACAGCCTTGATGGCGCTATTTCAGGATTGACTGGACCAGCACCAGCAGCCGAGCCAGCACCTGCTGCTGATGCAACAGCGGCTCCTATCTTCCCAAGTAGTAGTGGCCCAGAAGCCGAAGCCACTGGACGGGAGATTAAGAGTGACGCTGCTTGAACTAGTTAAAGCTGATCAGGGTTTTGCCAACGCTGTAAAGATGCTGATCATTCGTGGTCAGAATCAAGGACAGTCTAAAATCCTAATGAAAGACATGATTGCTTCATTGAACAAAATGGGTTTCAGTGCTGGCGGTCAAGTCAATGCTATCCGAGAACTAGTAGCTACATTCAAGGCAAAAAATGATAAACTAATTGCCGATGTTAACAACGACGAAATCACATTGACAACAGTTCCTTCGGCAGATACACAAGATCAAGCAGAACTAAACAAGATTGAAATTAGCAAAGATGCAACCGCCGCAGCAATGAAGGAACTAGGACTATGAGTAGATTAATGTTAACTGCTGGTGAAGCACGAACCAAAGCCTTGCAGGACCTTATAGTCTTACGCGAAGTTCGCGACCTAGAAGAATTTATTCTAATTGAATCAGCCGCTGGCGGATATCAAGTCATTGTATCTACAACAACAACCATGGCAAAGAATGCTGCCGACATAGGCTATGCACTAGCAGCCGAGTATTACGATGTATGGGTTGGTGCAAGTGATGACAGAGCCAAATCTTTGCAAATGGCCAAGGTGGTGCAATACTTTACCGATCTTGGTTATACAGTTGATCGCCAAACTAACTCAACTACTCAGACCACATTTCAGTGGGTCATTTCTTGGTAATACATAGTCATTGACTTTTATAGCAACATTTGCTATACTAAATGACAATGACAATCTATAATCCTAAATTCAACTATCAAAAGTTAGCTAGATCCGAGGGTGCTACTAGACTCTATACCACACCCAACGGAGACCGTTTGCCTTCTGTAACCACAATTCTAGACAAAACTAAGTCTGAAGAAAAGAAAGCCGCGCTAGCACAGTGGCGAGCCAGAGTTGGTGAAGAACAAGCTCAAAAAATAACAACCGAAGCAGCCAATCGTGGTACTCGTATGCATACCTACCTTGAAAGATATATCAAGGAAGGGGCTATGCCACAAAAAGGATCAAATCCCTTTAGCTGGCCCAGTTATGTAATGGCTCAGGAAGTTATTGACAAAGGTTTGATCAATGTTAATGAAGTTTGGGGAGTCGAAGTGCCTTTGTACTTTCCAGGCTTGTACGCAGGAACCACAGACGGCGCTGGTCTTCATTTAAACGAAGAAGCGATCCTAGATTACAAACAAACCAACAAGCCCAAAAAGCGCGAATGGATTGAAGATTATTTCATACAGCTCTGCGCCTATGCAGAAGCACATAACGAATTACACGGTACTTGCATTAAAAAGGGCGTTGTGCTAATGTGTGTTAAGCCCGAGCTAGATCAGGAGCATAACATTGTTGGTAAACCAGAATACCAGGAATTTATACTTGAAGGCGCTGACTTTAAGTACTACACTGATCAATGGCTCAGGCGTGTTGAACAATATTACAAATTAGTGTAAACGATATCAACTTAACAAACACCGCAAATAAATATCAACGTGGAAGCCCGCAATTTAGATCATTGGTTCTCAGATAGGCAAGGTCGTTTACTAGCTTGGAGAGAGTGGAGAGAAAAACTATCTACACTCGCCGATAGCGAACTTTATAACGAAATTGCACAATGGTGGAAGTTTGTACCCCTAGTAAATAAGACTTTTGACCCATGGCGTATGGATACTTGGCCAAATCCTTGGGATCTAGTTGCCGGCGGAAGCTTTTGTCCTAGTGCCCAAGGCCTGGGCATTTTTTATTCCTTAGTATTAGCTCGTATCGATTGTGAGCTAATACTAGCAATCGTCGACGACAAAGCCAGACTACTTGTAATTTTACCAAATAAAAAGATTTTAAATTACATAGATGGCGAAGTAGTTGACATTGAAAAAACAGATTTGCAAATTTTGAAAGTATGGGCTCCTAGCGATATGACTAGGCTAGTTAAACTCTAAAGATATTGCGTCAACCACCTTGGTTAAGTAAGAAACTTACTACTCCAGGGAGAACAACAATGGATCAATTGGTAGAACTTATGAGCAAGAGCACAATTAATGTAATTAAAAGAGATGGTCGCAAAGAACCGCTAGATATTAATAAAATTCATATCATGGTTGAAGAAGCCTGCGAAGGCTTAGCTGGAGTAAGTGTAAGTCAGATTGAAATGAATGCTGATCTACAGTTTATTGATGGTATCACAACTGCTGATATTCAAGAAATTCTCATTCGCAGCGCCAGTGACCTAATTAGTTTAGAAAAGCCTAACTATCAGTTTGCGGCTGCTCGTCTTTTGCTCTATGGACTACGCAAGGATGTGTTTGGTCAGTTTGACTATATTCCTTTGTACGATCTTGTTAAGAAAAATGTTGAACGCGGTGTTTACGATGCCGAACTAATGGAACTGTATTCTGAAGCAGAATGGCGGCAGCTTGATGTGTACATCAATCATCAAAGAGACCTAGATTTTACCTATGCTGGAATGCGTCAGGTTGTAGACAAGTACTTGGTACAAGACCGTAGCAGTGGTCGCGTGTACGAAACTCCTCAGTACATGTACATGATGATCGCTGCCACTCTATTTGCAACCTACCCCACTGACAAGAGACTAACTTATATTCGCCGTTACTACGATGCTATTTCTACCTTTAAGATTAATATTCCTACACCTGTGATGAGTGGTGTTCGCACACCTATTCGTCAGTTTGCCAGCTGCGTGTTGGTTGATGTAGACGATACACTTCCTTCAATCTTTAACAGTTCTACCGCCGTTGGATATTACATTGCACAGAGAGCTGGTATTGGTCTTAATGTCGGTCGCATTCGCGCAATCAATTCCAAAATTCGTGGCGGAGAGGTAGCACATACTGGCGTTATCCCCTTCTTAAAAGTATATGAATCTGTGGTGCGTTCCTGTACGCAGAATGGTGTTCGCGGTGGTAGTGCCACTGTGCATTTTCCAATCTGGCACAAAGAAATTGAAGACATTATTGTATTAAAGAACAACAAAGGTACTGAAGACAATCGTGTGCGTAAACTAGATTACTCAATTCAACTCAGTAAGCTATTCTATGAGAGATTGCTCACTGATGGCAACATCAGCTTGTTTAGTCCGCACGATGTACCTGACCTTTACGACGCCTTTGGTAGAAATGAAGTATTTGATAGCTTGTATGTAAAGTACGAAAACGACTCAAAAATTTCCAAGAAGGTTGTTAAAGCCATGCACCTTTTCAGTGAACTACTAAAGGAAAGAGCAGAAACTGGTCGCGTTTATATCATGAACATTGACCATTGCAACAGCCACAGCAGTTTCACTGACATGGTTCGTATGAGCAACCTTTGTCAAGAAATTACTTTACCTACAGACCCAATCCAAACTCTTGATGACAGCAACGGAGAAATTGCGTTGTGCATTCTTAGTGCCATCAATGTAGGTAATCTTAGAGAACTTGACGATCTAAAAAATCTCTGTGACTTAGCAGTTCGAGCACTAGACCAAATCATCGACTATCAGAAATATCCTGTGCTTGCAGCAGAGCGTAGTACCAAGGCTCGTCGCAGTCTTGGCATTGGTTACATTGGACTAGCACATTACCTTGCCAAGAAAGGATTGAAGTACAGTGATCCAGATGCTGCTCGTGCAGTCAATCGTCTAACCGAAGCATTTCAATATTATTTGATCAAGGCCAGTGTTAATCTAGCCAAAGAAACAGGGCCTTGTGAATTGTTTAGCCGTACAAAATATGCTAATGGTGTATTGCCCATTGATACTTACAAGCACGATATTGACGAATTCCTCGGCAATGAGCTACATTACGATTGGGAAGCACTACGCAAGGAAGTGTTAGCACATGGCATGCGTCACAGCACACTGAGCGCACAAATGCCCAGCGAGTCCAGTTCTGTGGTATCCAACGAAACCAATGGTATTGAACCACCTCGAGCAGCCATGAGTACCAAGAAGTCTAAGAAAGGACCTCTAAAGCAAATTGTTCCACAATACGGTAGCTTAAAAAACAACTATTCTTATCTCTACGAAGATGGAGTAAACGAAGGTTATATCCGTATTGTTGCGGCAATGCAGAAATATTTTGATCAATCGATTTCCGGTAACTGGTCGTACAATCCAAAACATTATCCTAACAACGAAGTACCAATGAGCGTGATGTTCAATGATCTTCTAACTACATACAAGTTGGGCTGGAAAACCAGTTACTACCATAATACATATGACATGAAAGGCGAGGACGAAGAAGCTATTGAAATCAATACTGCGCCCATGTTAAAATTAAGCAACACAGTAGTAGACAATGATGAGGCTTGCGAAGCCTGTACCATATAATAGGAAATTTGATGACCGTAACAGTCTTTAATAAAGAAAAAATTGACTTCACCAAACAGCCTATGTTTTTTGGTGAAGCTCTCAACGCCCAAAGATTTGATACTTTCAAGTATCCAGTATTTGACAAGCTAACTCAAACTCAGCTTGGTTATTTCTGGCGCCCCGAAGAAGTCAGTCTTCAAAAGGATCGCAGTGACTACTTGGAATTTAGAGATGAACAAAAGTTTATCTTTACTGCCAATCTCAAGTATCAAATCTTGCTTGATAGCGTACAAGGTCGGGCACCGGCAATGGCTTTCATGCCATATTGCAGTCTACCTGAGCTTGAAGGTTGCATGAATGCCTGGCAGTTCTTTGAAAACATTCATAGTCGTAGCTACACACATATCATTAAAAATGTGTACTCAAATCCTACGGAAGTTTTTGATACCATGCTTGATGATGAAAAGATTATTGCCCGTGCCAAGAGCGTAACTCGAGCATACGACGAGTTTATTAATGCTGCTCAACTATATGAAGTCACTGGCAAAGGTTCTCTACAGGATGTAAAGAAGAAACTGTTCCTGGCCATGGTCAATGTCAATGCTTTAGAAGCACTTCGTTTTTATGTCAGCTTTGCCTGTAGCTTTGCTTTTGGCGAGCTAAAGAAGATGGAAGGTTCGGCTAAGATCATTAGCCTTATTGCTCGTGACGAAAGTCAACATCTAAGCATTACCAGTCACATCATTAAGAATTGGCTCAAAGGTGATGATCCTGAAATGGAAAAGATTGCCAACGAAAACATTTCTGCCGTTGGCGAGATTTATGATCTTGTTGTTGAGGAAGAAAAGGATTGGGCTAATTATCTTTTTAGTCGAGGTGCCATTGTAGGTCTAAATGAAAAGCTATTGCATCAATACATTGAATACATAGCTAATCGTAGACTCAAAGGGCTAGGGCTTGAAGCAAGATACGATCGTAGTGCTAATGATAATCCTCTGCCGTGGACAGAACATTGGACCAGCAGCAAAGGCCTACAAGTAGCACCGCAGGAAACAGAAATAGAGTCTTATGTAATTGGAGGAATCAAGCAAGATGTCAATAGAAACACCTTCGCTGGATTCAAGCTCTGAGGTAAGCGAACTTTACACCATGCAGTTTTGCGAGTCATGCAAGACTGCTATTCGTAAATTACACGAAGCTGGTTATGAGTTTGTAATCTATGATGTAACTAAAATTGGTACCCGTCGAGTGTTTGAAGTTTGGAAACATAGACTAGGGCATAATCCAAATTTAGTTCCTCAGTTTTGGTACAAAGGACAATACATAGGTGGTAGTCCAGCAATTGATAAATTTTTAAAGGAAAACAATGCTTCTTAATATTAGAAAACCAGGCGATACTGTTTCACTAAAAATGAGTTCGGGTGAAGAACTTATTGGAACATACAAAAGCGATGATGCCACCAGCTATGTCATTGATAGACCGGTGTCATTGACAGCTGGCCCCAATGGAAAACCAGCTTTGGTTCCATATCTTATGACAGTTAATCCACAGAATGCTAGAGATATTGCATTCAATAAATCTTTAGTAGTTTGCGTTGCAACCACTGAAAAAGAATTGGCCACACAATATTCTTCAGCAATGAGTGGAATAGTAGCGGCACCAGCCGGGTTGAGGCTTGATGCATGACACGACCAGTACATAGACTAGGAGACATTAACGAGTGTGGCGGTGAAATCACAGAAGTAATCCAAGGCACCGTATACGCTAATGATCTCTTGGTTAGTATTGACGGCAGTGATGTTGAAAGTGATCAAACAGCCAATGGAAGCCAGACTGTTTTTATAAACGGTATTCCAGTTAACAGAGAAGGCGACGAGGACGAAAGTGGCTGCGCTAGAGCCGAAGGAAGTCCAAATGTGTTTGTTGGAGATACGGCCTTTGGCTCTCCGCCAAGAGCGCCTCGATCAGCTTTATTTGTCAAACCACCAACACCGATAGCAGCTGATCAGACCCCATATAGAAGATCTGCACCACCACCTACCCGAGCGCAAAATGTTCAAGCCGGAACCGCGCCTAACAATCCAGGAGTTCCAGACACACCGCCTATTCAAGATCAACCAGTTACTCAGTGTGAACCAGGAAAGCCAAATGTATTAGGCTTCTTAGCCAAGTGTCTCAGTGAGGCAACTACAGGTACTTGGCGAGAAACTGGACAAGGTGGCCGCCCAAGTAATCCAAACATTATTAACATGTGGAGAGACATTGGCATAACATATTATACCAGTGACCAGACGCCTTGGTGTGCAGGATTTGTTTGCTTTGCTATGAAACAAAGCGGAATGAAATATATTCGAGATGCCAATGCTTTTAGTGTTGCAAATAGGTTAGGCAGCGGTAGTGTTGACCCAAACTATAAAACAGTACCAATCAGTGAAATGAAAGCAGGGGATCTGGTATTATGGGGATCTGGTCATGTTAGCTTTTGCTACACAGCAAACAATGGTAGATATACCTTTGTTGGCGGCAATCAAATGCCAGGGCGAGCAGCAACACCCCCGGTCAGAGACCCAAATAACGACGGTGATGTTACTATAAGCTACCCAGGTGGTTGGGTACCTAGTTTAGGCGGCATTACCAAAGTGGTACGCTTAGATTGTTAAACAAAGCCTTCCATAAATACATGGGAGGCTTTTTTAATGTGCGATGCAAAACCAGCCGGTTCCGGCAATGTACTAACTACACCCAGTGGTGTACCATATTATGCTGACAATAAGGGTCAGCGAGCTGGTGAAACCAAAGCAATGGGTCCTGGTGTAGGTGAAACTTCACAGCCACCTCCAGGCGACCAGCCTCCTACAGATTTAACAGACTGCACAACTTACACTGACGCGCAATGGGACACAGGATGCAGTGAAAAATTCAAGTTTGCTCACATGAACAGAAAGCCACAAGGGGGCAGTTGTTCAGAAGCCGAAGTAGCATGTAATTGGCAAAAGCTTTGCCAAAATATACTTGACAAAGTTAAAACACAGTTTCCGGGCATGACAATTAGCTCAGGATTTAGACCGTCATCGTACGACAGAGAATTGGGCGGCAACGGAAATGGTGATCATACATACGGTAAAGCCGCAGACATTCAATTACTAGGCGCAGGACGCGAAGAAGGTGCTAAACAACTTTTTAAATTCATTGGAAGTAGCGGACTACCATATAGCCAATTAATATATGAAGGTGGCTGGGTACATGTGGCTTATAACGGATCCAGCCCAGCAAGTGTAGCAGTATTGGTTACTAGAACTGGTAAAGCACCTTACCAAAATGGCGGAGGCCGTAGTGGATCTGCACTACCACCTGACCTTAGGTGGGCATAAGTAAGAGACTATGGCAATTATTCCAGTTATACCCGGCGTACAAGTTGCAACCAAAGGGATTCTTAACAAACCACTAAAGGACATCATTTGTGCTTTGCTTTTTGGCGGCTTGTCAAACATGCTCAAAGGACCTCTTTTGTGTATTCAGGCAGACCTTGACAAGTTAATTACAGAAAACACTGACCTGCCGGGTATTCGGGACTTACAAAACGAACTTAAAGAACTGAAAAATGAACTCAAGGCCGCAGAAGACCTTGCTGGTATTAAAGACACCCTGGGTAGAATTAACGGAGCCATTGCTGAAGTTCAAAGCTTACTGGCCTTGGATGGTCTTTGCAAGATTCCATTGAAAGCACCCAAAATTCCAGATGTACTGGGACAAATCATTGATGCTGAATTTGCGGAAATGAATGCAATACTCAATGACATTGGTCGACTATCTAAACCTCAACTGTGCCTAAACGGCGATGGCGGAATTAACACTGGCAACTACAACCCAGAAAGTATTTTAGGTAGCATTCAAAAGCATGGTGGGCGAATGGCAGACATTCCTTCACAAAAAATTAATGGGTTTGTTAATCGCTTAAAGGGTGTAAGAACCGCGTTGAACAAATCAATCAATAGACAATTGTTTCCAGATTTCAGACACAAGACAAACTTAGTAACAGGTAAGCCATATGTGCCGGGTCAAACCTTTGCACAGGCTGGATTAGTTCCTGCTGGCGCTGCTAATGCAAATGCCCCAGTTCCTGTTATTACAATGGCACCACCTCCGCCACTGACAAATCAGTGGAACGGGCCATACCCACCTGCAGAAGTACCAAACTTAAAAGAAGCATCAAATCAAGCAAATGCTATTGTGGGCAATGTAAGAAAAACTGCCAGCTATCCAGTTAAAGCAGATGGTATAACAAATCCTAACATTTGGCCTGGACTTATTGGTCCTGAGCTTTATGCATTGTCGGTGGCAGCATTGACACCACAGGATCCATTTTTTGCACAACAAGATCCAATTTATGATTATTGCGGAAAGTTAATTGGTTATGAATCAACAGTCATAAGTGGAGATCCAAGCGATGACATCGGTGATTCCACTGTTGATGCCGAACAAAATCCACCTGTTACTAATTTTAATTTTGTGTGGATACACGACCGTCAGTGCTGGGGAGTTACTGGAGTTCAAAGCGAGCAGGTTATTAACGGCCGCAAAGACACATATTTAAATTCTAACCCGACCATTGAGCTCCGCAGAGGATATAGTCACACTCTGGGAATTCCCAGTGCTGATATAGGTGGGTTTGTTGTAGACGGGGAAACAATAGATCCAAATTCAATAGCCCCAGAATTTTATATTTGTTATGTCGATGCTGACCTAACTCCTCGATTACAAGGAGGACAGGTGGTAAAATTTAATCTTGGGCTCAGTAGACTTGAAACATTTGAATTGTTAGAAGAAGCCAATGGATTACCAGGGACTGAAGGCCTAGAGCGACGATTGTCAAATCCGCTTGGCACCAATATGTTTTTTCAAGCAGAGAATAAAGTTTTTACCGGCGAGCAAGCACCCAATGCTCCCAGCGAAGATGTCTGGTGGTTTCATCCAATAACCTGCATTACCAAACGATGGGTATTGAATAGATACAACGATCCAAGCGACCCAGATACCTTTGGTGATGTGATTGACGGTACAGGACAGTGGATTGAAGTAACACAACAAGAACGCGAAGACCGCTGGTTTGGTTCTAGCAATATTGCCAATGACCCACATGTGAATTATCTTGCTTACAGCAATGAAAATGGAACAATTTTTGGGTTATTGAAGTTTATCTAACATAATTTGGATTAAAAAGTTAAAAACTTCTAACTAAGTACATTCACAAAGGAGAAATCTTATGCCGTTATTTTCGACATTTGAAGGAGCATTACTTTTTGCCGCATATGGCATTGTAATGTATCTGCTGACAACATTTTTTACCAGAAATGTTTCGGCAACCAAAGAAGGGTATTTGCTAGCTGATCGTGGAGTTAGTCCGCTAGTTGGTGCCATTAGCATTTCTGCTGCATGGATTTGGGCAGGAGCAATTTTCCTAAGCTCAGAAATTGCTTATAAATGGGGATGGCCAGGATTGTTCTATTTTTCAATTATGAACATTCTAACACTATTCTTGTTTGCACCATTTGCCCAAAAAATTAGAAACCTTGCACCACAAGGATTTACTTGGAGCTCTTACCTTAAAGAAAAGTTTGGTGGACGAGTTCAAGGAGTATACCTTGTTCTATTTGTGATGTTTGTAATTTGTGTACTCACATTCAATATTTTTGCCGCGTCAAAGCTGGTACAGACATTAACAGGTATCAATTTCACCATTGCATCTGTGGTCTTAACTGCACTAGCATTGCTTTACAATCTACGCAAGGGTCTCAAGGCAACAATTGTAACTGAAACATTTAAGCTAGGCGTTGTTGCATTAGCAACATTGCTGGTTGTTCCTGCATTGTTTTTTGTAACCGACGGTTGGACTACATTGGCTGCTGGTATCAACGGAGCATCAGGCAAGTATACCAGTCTTTGGGGCACAACTGAAGCATGGACTTTGTTTATCAGTTATGGTTTAATCACGCTTTTCAGTCAGTGGGCAAATCCATGGGCAGACAACAGTTTCCATCAACGAGCGTTTGCTGTACCCAAAGAGCAGGTGTTTAAGACATTTAGCCTTGCTACAGTACTGTTTGCAGGTATTCCAATCTTACTTGGTAGCATTGGTTTCTTTGCTGCCGGCGCCGGTGTTAAGGTTGAAGGCCCAGCATTGCAAATGGTTAATGTGATTGCCATTGGTCAACTCTTACCAAGTTGGTTAGTGGTTGTGTTTGCATTTGCTGCATTTGCTGCAATGGTCAGTATTGCCGACAGCCAATTGACATCGCTGTCAAGCTTGGTTGGACACGACTTGCATGAAAAGTTTGGTGGTAACACTGATCCTGTCAAGTTTAGTCGAATTGCCATGCTGTTAGTTGGCGCTTTAGTTGTAGGCCTAGTAAACATTCCAGGATTTACCTTGCTATATCTAATCATGATCATTGCCATGGTTCGCATTGCCACATTGTTCCCAAGTCTATTGGCATTAACTGCTGATAAACTAGTTAACAGCACTGGCTTGTTCTGGGGTATGTTGTTGGGTATTGTTGTTGGTATTCCAATGTACGCATACGGTTCTTACTTTAAGATCCAAGACTTGGCTCTAACTGGCTTCTTTACTACGCTGGTTATTGTACCAGTATTTGTTGTTGCAATTAGTTTACTCACTAAGAAAGATCAACAAAGTCTGGCAAACTAAGCCGTAGTTGCTCAATAAATAGGAAGAACAGCAATGTTCTTCCTATTTTTCTTTTAAGGACAATCAATAATGAGATCACTTTTAGATACTCAACAACCAACTTTATTCAAATTACCCTATACTATATCAGCTAGCGATCAACAAACTATCATTGATTATGCCTATGAAAATTCTAACAGTTGGAGTGGCCAAGTTCAAGTATGGGATGACGATCGACACCAGTATGATCAAACTGATTATTTTGGAAGAGTACAAATTACCAGACTTACACAAAAAAGTATTGAGTTACTGTCAAGTGAAAACAATTTAAATTCAAACTGGCTTAATTGGGCAGCTCGGCTTGATTCAAGGCTAGAGTGGGAATGGATTGACACTCCTATTACTCCTATATTAAAAAAGTATGTTGATCAAATCAAGCACTTGTATGTTAAATTTAATCGTGTTCTTATACTAGTTCAAAAACCCGGAAGTGCTATTCCTTTGCACACAGACAAAGTTGTTAAAAATAATTATGGAACTGAAAAATTTGCGCCGGGCCCAGCTGCCAACTTACACATGCCCGACAATGACCTGCATTGGGAATATAATAGATATCTAACTTTAAAATGGCCGTTGACAGAGATACCAGGCAACAACGGCGAACCAATTATCAAAATTGATGATACAGTATATCAATACAATGTTGACAACAATCTCTTTGCCATCAATGAAGTTGATATTCAACATGGTGCAAATGCAGTAAGTCATCGTCGTGGTGTTATATTTTTGGACGGCCTACTTGATTATCAAGCATTAAGTAAAGAACAATGGCTAGACGCGGAGTATAAAAGTGGATTTTAAATTCTTAAATGAAAACCCAAAATTTAAGGTTTATGAGGAACCTGAAAGCCCTGACGCTTGCCTATACTATACAGGCGTGTTTGATCAGTCATTGAGTTCGATTTTTAATACTTTAAACGATGGTAAGTTCCCTGAGAATCTACGCGGAAACTTTGCGTTTGTGTTTAAGAATGGTCAGCGGATTGTTGGTGCTGTTGATCACCTCCCTACTACTAATTTGTTTTATCTTCGAGAAGGTATAAAGCTGTATGTTGGTCACATTTATAATTCACTTGACCATGCCGTACCATCTCCTAATAGAGATTGGGTCGTTGATGCACAGTTAAGATTTTTCTGGGGAGGTAGTGTTGGAGAAAGCACCACTAATTATTATATCAAAAGACTAGAAGCAGGAACATACTTTGAGCATACCTTAGAGACTGGTTCGTTTATAGTTAAACCATACATAGATCTTTATAGCCATCAATTGGATTCAACAATTACCAAAGGAGATATCGCCGATATCATTGAACAAATTGTTGAAGAAAAAACAAGAGATCAATTTAATTTATTGTGGAGTTCTGGAACTGATAGCAACTGCATACTTGGTTTCATTAGAAAACTAAATCGCACTGATCGTTGTAATCTTATTTCTTTATACTCTAATACCAGTGTCACTGATGAAAGACCAGACTGCGAGTATTTGGCTGGTGTTTACAATTTAAATCCTGTTTATCTTAATGTAGGAAGCTATATTGGTATAACCGACGAGGCCATTGCTCGTGCCAGGAATTCTATTAAGTCTGATTATGTAGAAAATTTAGCTCGAACTTGGGACGGCTTTTGGTGGGAACCAAATGTATTTCAAAAGTATACAGTCTTGCTCGACGGCAATTATAATCAGTATAATACATTCACTGGTGAAGTAGGTGATCAAATATTTGGCAGTCGATTTGGAAAGGTTATAGCTGCATTTGTTGCACAGAAGCCAAATGCAACCAACGAAGAAATTGGCCGACTGTTTACCAAAGCCGACTCCTGGAGATTTAGATCTGTTTCTGTAGAGGATGATGCTGCTTGGAAGAGAAATTTAGATACACACCCGTCTAGGAAAAAAGCTTGGGATAACACCATCAACTGGTGTACAGATACATGGTCAAAAATTGATACCGGTGGCGACATTATTAATAGAAGTGAGCTCTTGCAATATCTATACAAAGGATCTCACAGGGTTTACAATTATTCACAACTGGTAAATTGCCCATTTGTGCATCCATTTGCTGATTACAGAATCTTTCACACAATTTTTAAAACGCCAGGCATCTGGAAAGTAAACAATGGAAAGACCAGGAGACTAAGTTTGGACATAGTCAGAGATCATGTTGATCCGGGTCCATGGAACTGGGCTAAAAGTGGAATAATGGTACCAATGGCTCAAAAATTTAAAGGCATAAACGAAAAGGAGTTAAAAAATGTTGTCAGAACAAGATATCAATAATATTGACATAAAATACATTGCATTGTTGGACACCGACGAGGCCGCTGGTCTTTACATGGAAAAAATGTTCAATCTTTGGACTGAAGTTATTGTTGTATCTCTAGAGGGCAAGTACCCTGAGCATCCAGCACTTCGCGCACGAGTATTACAGGAGTTAAAAACAAACCCTGACCTTTACTGTGTTACTTTTGGAGCTAGGGCAGTTAAAGAACTAGGAGTAATAACTCGTCGAGTTCTGCACATGGCTGATTTCTTCATTGTTGATCTAACCAATTTTGATTGGCAGCGACCAAAATTTGAATTAGACGATGATCGCATTGTTGCACTCATGCAGGCCTTTTGCAATAAGTTCGCCAATACTGCTGGAATGGACAGATTAAATGCCTATAATTCAATAGTAAACTATTTTAATAATTCAACCATTCCAACTCAGAAAAACAGTCTTAAGTGGTATCATAACTTACTCAAATCATAAATAGTTACAGAAACAAGCTCGCTTAGAGCCTTTAAGGAGAAAAAAATGCCTATTAAAACAACAGCTACAACTGTGCGTCCAGACACCAGTGCTCCATTTTTTACCTACAGTGAGTCGGAGAAAAATCATGTCACAACTACATACGAAAACACTGGTAAAATGACACGCAATACTGAAAGATCTGAAGACAAGCTAACACGAGTTGTTGAAAGAGTGTTTGCAACGGAAGCAGACTTTGAGCAATTTAAAGCTGATCCAGCATTAGCAGCCGCAAAAACTAATCGTACTGCTTACAATGCTGAAAAAGGTCACACTTTCACATTCAACGTTGAATTAATTTAAGTTTGTATATACTTTAGTAGGAAAGGCTATATCAGTAGCCTTTCCCCTTGACAGCGCAGTTAAATAAATATATACTGCAAGTTATTGCTGTATGAAGCAACGAAAAAAGTGTTCTGGACGCCGGGGCAGTACCGGCCAGGTCCACCATAAGCATATTGGACAAATGAATACAACTAATATGCTTATGATGGGCCTGAACTAGGATCGACAGGGCAATGAGTATTGAAGTGGACAGCAGGGTAGGCGATGACCCTAAATCAAGCAAAATCAATAATTGCAAACGACAATTATTTCTCTGAGGATCTACGCCTAGCGGCGTAACCCAGCGGGGCAGGAAAGGCCTTGTAACCCAACAAACCAGGAAAGCCCACTTTGGTGGGCTTTCTTTTTCTTGACTTTGTCAATGTTGTATGCTAGAATGTAAAATGACTTGTAAAGCGGATTTTTAATGGCAGTAGAAAGCAAAGTTTGGATTACCAGTGACATCCATTTTTATCACCACAATATTTTAAAGTATTGTGCTCAAACACGACCATACAGCGATGTCAATGAAATGAACGACATCATTGTCAGCCAATGGAATTCGCTGATAAGTCCTATTGACCGAGTCTATATTTTAGGTGATGTGGCTTTTGCTGATGCACAACGATCTGCTCGGGTTGTAAATAGGTGCTTTGGAGAAAAGATTTTAATCACTGGAAATCACGATATTAAAAATCTCAGAGATTACACATTTCGTTCGTGTTTTGCCGAAGTACATAATTATTTGACTTTGAACCATAAAGGTACCACAGTGGTCATGTTCCATTACCCAATTTGGGAATGGGACCAAATGCATCAAGGTTCTGTACACTTTCACGGTCATTTGCATGGGCGTCCTCATGGAATTCAAGGACGCATTATGGATGTAGGCATGGACTCAAATGGATGTACTCCTTTTCTCTTAGACGATGTGGTTAAACAGGCTCTACAGCAGCCTATACGCCAACATTATGCAAGATAGTTTGGAAAATATCTTGCAAAAATCATGGTAAGTACTAGTATGCAGTTTCCACTGCATTTTTTAAAGGAAATTAAACTAATGAAGAAGCTATTTGTAATTGCGGCACTTGCCGTAGCCACTTTAAGTGGTCAGGCTATTGCAGCCGATTCTGTTACCTTGGAAGGTCAAATGATCCAAGGTCGCGATGGTGCTGCTGATGCCAAAAACTTTAGCATGACTGCTCGCAGAGGTATCAACTCTATGCTAAGTGGTCACGTTCAAGCCAGCGGCACACAAACTGACACTACAAATGCGGTAACAAATCGACTAGAAGCTGGTCTAACAGCCTCTGTTAAGTTTGTTGGTCCATTTAGTGGTTACACAACAGTCGCAGCCGGTGAAGCGTTTAGAGCCCTAGGCAACTACAGTTATTATTCTGTTGAACCTGGTGTTCGTGCTGCCCTTGGTGCTGGTCTATCAGCCCATGCTGGTTATCGTTATCGTGCTGCCTTTGACAGCGCCATTGCCGATACTACCGGTACAGCTCGTGTTGGTCTGTCATATGCTCTAACCAAGCAAGACAGCATTGGTATTCGCTATGATCGAGTCATGCAAGATGCCAAGCAGGATGTTTTTGCACTCAACTACACTCGTAGTTTCTAATCTACCATTTAGGTTAGTTTAGCCAAAGCCACCGTGACTGGTGGCTTTGTTGTTTTTATACGCTGTAAATATCAGTGCATAGACATTAGTCATGCAACACACTCACAGGAGAAATAAAATGAGTAACTCAACTCAAGCCACAAATGGCTACATGATTCGTTTGGAAGTGCTGAAGATGGCACTGGGAATTGTTGAACAAGAATTCCATACCAAGCGAGATGTCATTCAAACTCAATTTCAAATGGCTGTTGACTTTGCGCGAGCAAAGGCCAACGCACAGGGCTATTCGGATGTTGAATTTCCAACACAACCCGAATTGCCAGCGTTTCCAACGCCGGAAGAAATTAAGAACAAGGCCAGTGAATTGTACCAATTCATAACCACAAAGTAATGTAGCCATAAGGGGTCTATGTGGCAATATGTCATATAGACTTCCTAGCAGACTAATGTTATAATGATATCAGCATCACAAAGTGATGTATAAGAAAAGGAAACTAAAATGTTGAAGAAGTTCGATGAAAACACCAAGCAGTATAAGCTGTTTCGTGCTCTTGTAATTAACGGTGAGTCTCTTACCGAAGCCGCTATTCAGAAGCGTTTTGGCATCAAGAACCCTACCGCTACAATCAGCCAGATTCGTCAGCGTGGTTATGCTGTTTACGCCAACAGTCGCAAGGCTGGTAACGGTGTTCAGGTTACCGAATATCGTCATGGCGAAGCTAGCCGCAAGATGGTTGCTCTTGCTTACAAGGCTCAGAGCATGGGCATTACAGTTTAATTAGATCACCTCTAATTGGACCTTAAAAGCTCGTTGGCAACAACGAGCTTTTTTCTTAGGTTGACAGCTGAATTTCATTAAAGTAAAATACTAGCATGAAGAAATTGGAAATTGATAAAGAAACAGCGGACCGCATTACGGTCCTCAACCTCAAAGACTATCGTTCTTATCTTAAGAAGGAGTTGTCTGAATGGAAGAAGAATCCTCATTCTGATGACAATCCTACTGGTGTATGGATGCACCCAGAAGATGTCAGCGGTAACATTCTCAGAATAGAAGCACTAAATTTGATTATTAAAGACTACGGAGCGTAACATGAATCAAGATCTAGATACAAAATTGTGTACTGACTTTCCTAAAATTTTTCGTGATCGAAATGCACCAATGACCCAAACTTGTATGTGCTGGGGATTTGATCACGGCGATGGTTGGTATAATATTATTAGAAATGCTTGCTCACTGATTCAAAGCCACATTGACTGGACTAGAAATGATCGCGCTCGTACACTGAGGTTTAATCGTGCTCTGCGTCAGGCCATTGCTGGTAACCGCGCAGCCTTGATGCGTTTTTATTCCACGGGCGGCCGCGAACCCAGCGAATGGTTTTTGAATCAGATTGAAGAAGAAATTGCAGAGAAAAAATTTCGTAAGGTAAAGCCTGCATGTCCACAGGTTGTAGCAACACAAATCAAAGAAAAATTTGGCACTTTGCGTTTTTACTACAACGGTGGTGATGACATGGTCGACGGAGTAGTGCGTATGGCCGAAGCGATGTCTGCTGTAACCTGTGAAACCTGCGGCAATGAAGGCAAAACTCGTAGTGGTGGATGGATCCGTACACTCTGTGACGAACACGAAAAGGCTTATCAAGAACGCAATGGTATTGCTGTAGGTGACGACAATGAGTAAAATTAATTGGGAGCTGTGTGGAGCAATCACAGCATTATGTGTCTGCGTGTACATGTTGTTCACAATCCCAATGCCTAGTCATAAAGTTTACGACTGTAGGTTGGCTGAAATCAGCCCTGATTTTCCACTGAAGGCCAAAGAGGAATGTAGAAAACAGTATGCTAATTCTAGGTGGCATCCTATCACTCCTGCTCAAGCCAGCGAAGAAAAATGAAAACTGTATTCTATAAAAAGGTTGGTCGTCGATATGTTCCGGTAAGCGAGTATGACTCGCAATTGTGCGATGCCTTTCCCAAAGGCGATCACTTGGTTCAATGTTATCCGGGTGGAAGTCTGCGGAGGTTTAATGTTAATCCCAAGCTTGCACCAATGATTGCGGCTGGCCGAGCCGCTGAAGAAGTAATCAGTCGGGCAGTTATGCAGGCCAGTGAAATTCATATGCAAAGGTCCGAGCAAGAGCGAGCATTGACCCCAAGTCAAAAACAAGCATGGGAAAATCTCATTCGTGAGTTTGGTGAAGGTGCAAGATATTTGGCTTGGCCTAGTGCCAGGGAAATTGCTGAAGCAGGTGTAAATGCAATGGTTGCTCAGGCTCAAGAATTAATGTCAAACCCAATGGTAAAAGCAGCCTATGACGAGTTTGAAGCCACTTGTAAATTAGTTGTAGAAAACAAGCAGGAAAAATAAAATGCCAAAGCTGTATGTATTAGTAGGTGTACCTGGTTCAGGAAAAACAACATGGGTTAATAATCATTCCTTTGATTGGAAAAGAACTGCATATATTAGCACCGATAAATTTGTTGAGAGTCATGCACAGTCTGTTGGTAAAAGCTATCGCGATGTATTTGAAGAGTACATGCCCGAAGCAGTCCGATTAATGGCCGAAGATGCACGACAGGCTTTTCTAGAAGGGATGGACATTGTATGGGACCAAACTAGCACAACTGTTGCGTCCAGGGCACGAAAGCTACGCATGGCGCCTAGCGACTATACCAAAATTGCAGTGATATTTGAAACACCGTCTGCAGATATCCATGCTCAGTGGCTAGATAGACCCGGCAAAGAGATTCCTACAACGGTTATCGACGATATGATTTCAAATTTTGAAGTTCCTTCAGTTGATGAAGGGTTTGACGAAATCGTTTATATTAAGACACAATCTTAGACATAGCTTCTTCAACGCTAAGTCTTTTTTTCGTTGCCTTGCATTGCAAAACTACACTGATTGCAATGCGAGGTTTTTCTTTGGTAAACACAACATGTGGTATACCAGCATGTATCAAATTGGCTCCATGAAGAATGGCCTCATCAATTAAAATACATTCTTCTCTTGGCCAACTGAGATAAGGTGACACTTGCTTTTCGTTTAAAACAACAGGTGCCTTGTTTATGTCAAAATGACTTTTGGCACCTTCCTTTAAACTGAACCATTGCATTGGTGCATCCTCGCCGCCAATGATAAAATTTATCTTGCTACAAGATTCTGTAATATGATCTAAGTCTGTGTGTATTCGACGCACACTACAATGAGCAGGCAAATAGAATATCTCAGCAAAGCTTATATGTAGATTCTTTGAATCTGCCCACTCAAGCAGCTTTGGTGAAAGTTTGTTGGTAGGAAATCCAAAATGCTTTGCGTCAGTTAATTTCCATAGATAATCAAACTGACTGCTGTCATCAACTGGCCATGGGCATTCAATGGCTTGATAATTTATGCCCATTGCATGGCCTGCCAATGCATTCTAATAGTAACATAATCTTTGCCAAAATAATCAGACCCGCGCATGGGCTTAAACAACAAGCGATTGCAATTTGGATTTGACAAGATCTTTTTTACTATGTCTTGTGCCGCATCTGAGGATTTAGCAAAGAACACCTTGTTCTTGCACCACATAAAAGGAAATAACAAATTCTCTTGTTGGGCAAGAATAGTAGCCCAAGTACGAAGTGGTGCACCAGTACACCAATCATCTACAATATAAACGCCAGTATTGGATAACAACGGAACACACCGACGCATGGTTGTTAGGTTTTCTTCTATACTATCACCATAATCATGATGTATAATATCAAATCTCTGTTTGCTGTCTATTTCAGATTCTGACAGTAGGCATGTTAAATTTAACTGCTTGTTAGTTAAGCGATTGCTTCGTTCAACGATCCACTGTGCGGCTTCTGCTGGTACAACGAGTTTTCCTAACTGATTTATTTCTTCTGGCGTTAGGCAGCGGTTAAAATGATCAGTGTACCAGGCTCCGCTACGTCCTTGCGCCTTTGCTCCAATGAATTCTAAATGATCTACACCAACAAAGCAGACATCAGTGTGTCCAGTTTCATATAAAGCTTCATTGAATGCAGCAACGCCACCTCCAATATAAGAACCCAGCTCTAAAAAACTGTCAATTTTAGGCAAACTATCAAACAGCATCCAGCTTCCAATGATGTCTTCAGGCGGACTTAGCATACCAAGCTTTAGCAAGTGTTCGTAGATGTTTTTTAAATTGCGCCAGGAATAGTCCATTTTTTCTCCTATAAATATCCGTATGATCGATAACTATTTTGTCTACGAAACACCAGATTTTTTAGATCTTGCCTATATACAGCAACTAGTTATGCAAAAACTAGAAACTGACTTTGTCCAGCAAGGTTATGTGCGTATTGATGCAACACAAGACCTGTACTTGTCATCAGTGATGAGAGATTTTGATTTTCTTGGGTCTTGGCTAAACATATATCATACGCCACGCAATGGTTACATACCTTTGCACATTGATGGACACCGACTTGCTGCGTTTAATATACCTATCAGCGGATGCGATGAAACCAGTCAAACCATATGGTATGAACCTGTTACAGAATGGGTCAAAACCTACAAGTCCGATGAACGACACTATAGGGTATCGGGAGAAATGACAGAAGTTTATCGTTTTTCACTGACACGACCAGCATTGATTCGCAATGATGTAGCCCATGATGTAAAAAGATACAATGCCACTGGTACAAGAATCATTGCCAGTTGGGGTTGTGCAGGAAACTTCAGTGACTGCCGAGACAAATTTAAAGCTATCTTAAGTCTTAAATGAATTGACCGGGTTATAAAATTTATCGTAGGTTGGGTCAACAAAATTAAAATTACTGTCTAGGCCATGATAAGCATTGTTACCTCTGATCAGGTGATACAAACTACCGTGCTTTGATTTGCCCAAATAACCAGAGTCATTTAAGAAGTCTGCTACCAGTTGCCTTGGATACCATTTAGTAGAATCTAGTGTTCCTTTGTGTTTGTGTTCTTTGTTAACCATAGCCCAAAGTTGAAATTCTTTGGTGTCAAAGAAATGTCGTAGATATCCACCAGTTACGGCTTCTTTGTCAATGTCATTGTTGTTGCGAGTCAATGTCAAAAAGTTTTGAAAATAACAAGAAGCCCATCTTCCGGTAAAATTCAAGTACCAAAATAGGTCCCACAAGCTATAAATCTCAAACTCGGCATGTGTTGCTAGATTTTTTAGCAGATTGGCCAAATGCTCGGCTTCTGCTGTTTCTAGCTTTGCCCATACAAAATAATCTACCAGCTTGCTCACCGACCAAGGCTCAAGCAGTTGACTCATGCTTGCCCAATGATTAATAGGAGCCGTAGATGCAGCCAAGTGAAACAGTTGGTCGTTGAGTTCGCCAGTGACTAATATAGCATTTTGATTCACTTGAAATCTTTGATCAAAGGAATTAATCAAAGGTATATTGCTACGACGAATAAACTTTTCCCACATTGTGGGATTCTCTTCTCTGCTCAAGTTTGACATTACTAACTGTATCCGCTTGGCACAGTTATCAAGGCCTATGTTATCAATGAAACTGGCAAGCACCAAGCTAGAGTCAATTCCACCTGAATACATAATTTGTATTGGTTTGTCAGTGGATTCTTGAAATGCCAATATATCTTTGACTCTGGCTTGGCAGCATTCTTTGTATGATTTATTAAACAAAGGATCAAATTTTGGAAGAGCAAGAAACTCTGGCACCTCAACATTGATCGGCAACTGTATGGTATTAGTACGATCAATGTATGATGAGTTGACAGTTATCAGGGTGCTGTATAGTTTTTTCCAAAGCACAATGTCTGGACTTTTGCTTTCAACTGCCGACGAGTGATAGGCGTAGAGTGTATTCATTAGATAAATCCGTTCTTCCAAAAATGCTTTTGAATATCTTCTTTGATCTTGTTAACTTCAGCTACGGTTGCAGCTTCTCTAAGATCCTTAAAGAACTTTTGTTGGTAAGCATAAATTTTAAATTTTTTAACTTGCCGTTCTCGATAGTCAAATTCTAATTCACTGCGAGCTTGATCAACAGTTAAATTATGAACACCTGCATAGTCTGCTAAAAGTACATTATCATCTAATGCGTATCCAACGGATGCTTCATAGTCAATGTTACCGTAACCAACAGCATACTCGCCTAGAATTAAAAATCCAAAAAACAATACGCTTCTAATAGCACCAGCACGGCTGGCTGTCAGTTCTTTCTTTTCCTTAAACTGATCAATATCCTCAGTGGTTGGTTCAAAAGAAATTTCTGCGGACCAACGATCTTCCTTCCATTGTAAATGATTGCTTTTTATATAACCAACATTGCCAAGTTTGGCTATCGGTGAAGTGTTGCCTACAACTCTTAGAGTTGAGTTGAAAGTACATCTTTTTAGTTCTGTTAATACCGGCAATCCATATTGTGGAGTCAATGGATTAGCATAAAGAATGTTGTTGTTTGCTAAGTCCACAAGAAATCCCGCCGGCAAAGGATTGCTTTCATTTTTCTTTTTGGATTTAGCTGACATTAGTTTTAATCTCTATACTTGTAGGCAAATCTCACGCCCTTATAGATATCGGGCCAAGTGTGTTCACCGATAGTGAAGCCAAGCTTTTCATAGAAACCTTCAACACCAAACCTAGGAAAAGTATAGATATAATTGCAATGAGGGAACAAATCAATTACTCCGTTTACCAACTGTGCTGCAACTCCGCTTTCTCTTGAAGTTGGCTGACAGTAAGTGCCTCTGATTCTAAGTTCACCGGGACCTGTTTCGTAGGCATGAGTACAGGCAAAAGGAACACCTGCGTCATTGATAGCAATCATAAATTTTGGTTTCATTTTGGCATAATCCAAACCTGAATATTTTATCATGCCTAAGGTGTTGTCAATCGGAGGAATAGGCTCTTTGTCAGGCCACAACTCTTTCATTAAACCATAGCATTCGGTGTAGGTGCTTTCTCTAATTTCCATTTTACTTTCCTTCAAGTATGACATTAGGCGGAACATAACATCCTTGTAAGTCGCGAACAATTAGCCCTGGATAAAAGGGCGGAGTGTTTACACTCAGCGATGACAAATCGTGTCGAGTAGTAGGTGACAGCAGCAGTGATATTCCTACGGGACCAAATTTATTAACAGTGAACATTCTATATACATGAGCCATAGTATCTAATTTGATTTCTTTAAGGAATGCTTTTAACAGCAGTAAAAGAAAACTTGGTGCAATAAAGTGTTCTTGAAGGTCGTGGAATTGTCTAATCAGCGGTAATTCGTTATAGGGGAAAACTATTTGCCAATTTGGTGCAGCCCCGTGAAACGCGGTGCTGGTCTTAAGAGCAGTGGTTACATCGTGAAATCCAACGAAATGTCCCAAGCGACCACATACTTGCCCTGCGCGACATAGTCGATCAATGGTAGCCATTTCATGCAAGGTATAAGGATCATTGACAAAGTATTTTTGTTGGGCCATTTCCCACCATTCAGCATCTATGTCGCCGTCCATTTCAACAAACTCAATGTCGTTTCTACCAACCTGTTGACAAAAGTTCTTAACGGCATCTGTGACCATGGCATACCTCGAATTTACAAATACAAAATTCTCAGGCAGTTGTTTGATTAATACAGCAGCCAACTCAATCAATGGCAAATCTGGAACTTCTGAAAAATCAAAAGCCACAGTGAATCCAGTGGTTGTGGCCATATCTTTAGCTACATCGTGTAAGGGCACCAGTTCCATGTTACTTCGGTAGTGCCAAGCACTTAGAAATTTTGAATAATTTTTAGGGAAAAGATCTGAAGACATATTAATCCTATTTTCTTTGGTTTCGCACCGCTTGTGTGTTTGAGATAACTATACTTATAATGAAATTCTACCACGACTTTACCCATAAGAATCATTTTAAATTTGGTTACGATAACCAGTGGTACACCAATCGTACCAAGTCCAGCCAGACCTGGATGTGCGACTACGGCGTAGCTGAAAATACAGGTTACAATGTCAAACAGGCCAATGCTGATGCTGCAATCAAAATAGCAGATGAAGCAGATCGACTAGGAGTACCAATTTATTTGCTACTCAGCGGCGGCTTAGATTCAGAAGTAGCTGCCAGAGCGTTCCTAGATGCCGAAGTGCCTTTCACCGCAGCCGTTGTAAAATACAAAACCAATGCACAAGAAAGGGCGTGGAACTATCATGAGTCAAAACATGCTGACGCTTTTTGTACAAAGTATTCGGTAAACAAAATAGATTTGATTCTTAATCCAGTAAAGTTTTTTGCATCTGATGAAGTGCGCGAAATTGCTGACATTTCTCAAACTAGAAGCGGACAACTAGCATGTTCCATGTGGGCAGCTAGACAGCTGGGCAACGGATATATTGTGCTGGGGCAGGGCGAGCCATATTTGTATAGGCAATTTGGCAAGTGGTGGTTTCGTGAAAAAGAACTGATTGTATCCTGGCATAAATTTTGGATGTTTTCGGGTATCAAAGGAACAGCTGGTTTCCACCAATATACTCCGGATCAAATGTTGGCATACCTGTCGGACCCATTGATTCAAAATCTAGTTAATAGCTCTGAGTCAGCAGTTGGCGAGCCCTTGAACAATGCAGACATCAAACAACAATTGTATCAAAATCACTATCCTGATGCAGATTTTTTGAGCCGTAAAAAATACACCGGTTTTGAAAGAATGGTCCAACTTGACAATACCATTAGATCTGTGCTAACTGAAAAGTATTCGTCGCATTATGCAGAGCATTGTGTAGAATACAACGAAATGCTTAGTAGACTCAGAGGTGAGCCTAATAATTAATTTTTTCACGAAAGAGGTTGACAAACAGCCTCAAGAGGATATATACTACACTATGATGTTAAATTTTGGAAATTTACCAGGTAATACAGCACCAGCCACAGAGGATTCTCTAGGGCCGTAACTCTGCACCAAGTGCAAAGAACACCGGCCCTGGAACTAAAAACTCCAGGGTTTTTTTATGATGCGGGCGTAGCTCAGTTGGTAGAGCACTACCTTGCCAAGGTAGATGTCGACGGTTCGAACCCGTTCGCCCGCTCCAGGTTTGTGTTTTTGGTAAAAAAAAGATGTTGACAGAATTGAAGTAATCGCGTATAGTACGCACATGCTGTTGAAACACAGCAACGCTCTTTTACAATTTGGATAGATTTTAGTACAAAAGTGCTCCGTTCGTCTATCGGTTAGGACGCTGGCCTTTCACGCCGGAAAGAGGAGTTCGATTCTCCTACGGAGCACCATTTGTTATTTGTTTAGTGTTATCAGGGTATCGTGTGTGGACGCACACACTATGCGGGCCTAACTGGCGAGGAACAGGTCCTGATATAACTGCTTAGTCGCTGTGGCACGGAAGCACCGTACGCCTAAATCGAGCAGATAGCACTAAACAAATAACGAACGCAATGCCCGGATGGTGGAATAGGTAGACACAAGAGACTTAAAATCTCTCGCCTTCAAGGTGTGCCGGTTCGAGTCCGGCTCCGGGCACCAATGATAATGGGGACTGGCGCCGTGGGCGCCTGCTTGTTAGAAATGGCAAGCCCGTTGTTGGAGTCTTAAACGACAGAAAGAAGTTGCGCCCAATGTATAGATGAGCTTGGAACTTTAGTTATAAATACCATGCAATGTTTGTTCCAAGGGCTCAATAATGTTTTATCAAGAACTAGGTAAATTACCCAACGAGGTATTAACTAAAGACTATATTTTTCCAGACACCGCTGGCATTGGCCAAGGATATTGGCATATCAATGCTGAATTTTTCAATGAAGAAATCACCAGCCTTTTAAGCAAGTGTTCGTTGGAAATAAGCGGCGGAGAGCTCTTTAAAAAGTCTCCTGGAAAATTTGGTGGATTGCATAAAGATGTCATTTGGGACGCAAGCACTTCATCTTGGGCTTCATGGGGCTGTGCTATCAACATTGATATCTTTAAGACCAAGTCTACTATGTATTGGGTCTCAACTACGGCAAAACCAATTTATCCATCAAAGGATGATAAGCATGGATTGACCGGTGTACATTATCGCGTTAAAGATGAATATAATCTTATCAACAACAAAGAATGTACTGTATTGGGACAACTGGTTATATCAAAGCCAACATTGGTGAAAACCAATGTAATTCATTCCGTTAGGAATCTTGATGTAAAGGATCGCTGGTGCATTAGCATGAGATTCAAAGGCAATCCTAGTTTTGAAGAGTGTGCCGAAAGGCTTAAAGAATACATTTAACTGTATAATAAATTTGGGGGTGTAGCTCAGTTGGGAGAGCGTTAGCTTTGCAAGCTAAATGTCGTCGGTTCGATCCCGTCCACCTCCACCATTTTAAGGATGATATATGAGTCATGGAGGTAAAGGTTCTTCTCCAAGGCCGTTCAGCGTTGATCAGAAAACTTTTACTGACAACTGGGACGCAATCTTTGGCAAGAAGAAAAAATCTGAAGAAGAGAAACAAGCCGAAGCTTGGCTTAAGGACGAATATTATGACCTTGATAGCCAAAATTCTGATACAACACCGTCTAACAATGAATAAGTAATAATATGCTTTATCTATTACGCGACCTTAGTGAAAGTTTAGCGGATCTGCTCAAAGATGATCCAGTGCGTCCACACATTCCTTATGTGGAACGCCTTGGCTCTAACAAAGATGTTTTTGTGCTTCAAGCAGAAGATAAAACTGCACTGGCAATTACTTGTGTGAGTTATCAACAACACATTCCTGCCAGTGAATCTGAATTATTTGAATATGTTGCAGAACCAAATTGTGCAGTTTTTTACACGATCTGGAGTTATAAGCCAGGAGCAGGTAGACAACTGATCAATGATGCTGTACAATACATTCAAACTAACAAACCACATATCACAAGGTATGTGACTTTGAGTCCACAGACAGAAACAGCTCGCAGGTTTCATATCAAGAATGGTGCTAGTATTTTTAGGCAAAATGAAGATTCAGTAAACTATGAATATCTTTCGGGCGGTTAGCTCAGTGGTAGAGCGCCTCGTTTACACCGAGGATGTCGGGAGTTCGACCCTCTCACCGCCCACCAAAGTATAAGTAAAGTTCCTATGCTGGTTTAGCTCAGTTGGTAGAGCAGCCGCCTTGTAAGCGGCAGGTCGTCAGTTCGAATCCGACAACCAGCACCATAATTCTAAAGTAACATCATCTAGCAGAGGAGTACATATGGATGGCTTACTGGGGTTACCACGCAATGTTTGATTGCGCCGCTTGCGACAAGAGTCTTGTTTCAAGCAAAGAAAATGTTTATAATTTTATTAAGGAATTGGTTCCTGCCATTGACATGAAGGCCTACGGAGAACCAATGATTGAGCATTTTGCTACTCACGCACCTGACAAGGCTGGTATCAGCTTTTGCCAGATGATTGAGACCAGTAACATCAGTGGCCACTTTGTTGACCTTAATGGTGATGCTTACATTGATATTTTTAGTTGCAAGCCAGTGGACATTGGTGTTGCACAAGATGTAATTGAAAAGTATTTTAAGCCTAGCAAGACTCGTGTAAATTTTCTTACTCGGTCAGCTGGTTAAAGTTTAATTCGGAGTATAGCGCAGTCTGGTAGCGCATCTGGTTTGGGACCAGAGGGTCGTAGGTTCGAATCCTACTACTCCGACCACTTATGCGGGTATTCTCCTGGGAGAGGACTCTGCCTTCCAAGCAGATGAAGCCGGTTCGAATCCGACTACCCGCTCCAAGAAACCCGGCATCCCGTAGTCGTTAGTAAACGGGGGTCAATTGTCTGTACCATAGAAGACACGGTGCATTGGATCTACCGCAAGGCCCGCTTACATGGGCGACTTGAGAAATCACAAAGGCAGGGACGCTAACCTGTCTAAACAGAAAAAGTACGTAGACGGGGAAGTCCACCCAGTCTAGGGCTCTTGTGGTGAGAGTAGCTAGACACTAAATTTGAATTGATGGGTGGAGAGAGCGTCTCCCTTAACTGGTGGCCTGGTAATCAGGGAACTGCATGTCTGAAACAGCGGCATGAGAAATACAGGTGGAACAGTGACGCTTTTGACAGTCAGGAAAGACTGACACTTTATTCCCTGATAGCTCAGCTGGTAGAGCACCTGACTGTTAATCAGGTTGTCCCTGGTTCGAACCCAGGTCGGGGAGCCAAATTTTTTGCAAAAAGTTGTTGACAGCATGAAAACTTTTTGCTATACTTGATGCTTAGTTAGAAATAACTTTGTTCTTTGAAAATTAGATTTGGGGGCATAGCCTCATTAGAATAAGTCGAGTGATCGACCCAAAGCACCAGCGTCCTACACGCCTGCACCAGCAATGGTTCATCTATGCAAGCCTGCTCACACCCGTGAGGGTGCGTTCACTGAGAAGACCGGTGGATGTAACAATGAAGCAAGTGTGTTGGAAAGAATGTCTGTTTAAGTCCCCGCAAGGGTAAGACAGGCAGACAGAGAGTAACAGGTGGTGCTGACCTCAACACAAAACCAACTTGCGAATTGGTATGAGAAAGGGTAGTGTATATTGTCCGAAGGGTCGCTCCTAAGGGCGTGTACGCAGTATCAATGGCTAGTGGGTCTATTCGTTTGATTAGATACACAGGTCGTGAAGTACTACTGAGTAGTCCGCGAGACAAAAGGTACATGGTGTGTTGTATTATGTAACTCAAAAAGTTATGTAGCAACTGAGGCAGCACATCATAGTAGGTTGATATAGCTCATTTGGTAGAGCATCTGTATGTTAAACAGACGGCAGTTGGTTCAATTCCAACTATCATTACAAAAATGCAAAGACTGCCTCGGTCATATGTGAAAAGCATCTAATACTTGACACGCAAGTGAATCAAGTCCAACGTAGCTCGCAAGGTGAAATTGGTTTATGCTGGAAGTTTCGTAAGGTGTTAGCGCACCTGAATGGCTCGCAAGGTCAACGGGATAGATAGCGTAGAATAGCATATGGCGACAAGACTACCGCCTGTCTTTAAAAACGGCGATGCTGGTAGCAGACTAGGATACAGTAATGGTCTTAGTGGATGTCGAGAGAAAGCAGACTCGCAAGGTTTGTAATAATGCTCGAGGTGCTACTGGTTAAGATGTAATCTCAGTCTTAACACTATTCTAAAACACATTCAAGGCAAAGTACAAGCCTGGCAGAAGGTGCAGCCCTGCCCCGTATGGAGCAGTGGTGGACGGTGCTACTCCGTCGAGTGTGTTTCAGAATAGAAATTCAGTCGCAGGGTGGAGAAGAAGTAACTCACCAGGTTCATACCCTGGAGATCGGCGGTGCGAATCCGTCCCCTGCAACCATTTTGCACCGTTAGATCAGTTGGTTAGATCGTCTGCCTGTCACGCAGAAGGCCAGGGGTTCGAGTCCCCTACGGTGCGCCAGTTTGAGACTATGATAGTAGACTGCAATTTACTATCATAGGTTGTGAGGTGTATTGGCTGGCACACCGGCCCCGAGATACTTAGAAAGTGCTTGCAGGCATGAGTACATGCAGTCAGGGCGGGTGGGGTAGGTTCGAATCCTACACACATTTACTCAATCCTATTAATTTAATAAATCAAATATAATGTACCAAGCTAAAATCTATCCAATGACCGAAACACAACCAAATCAAACGGTTGTGATTGCCAATTATCAATTTCAAAATCTACAAGAAGCAGTCGAGTTCATAAACCAGTACAATGCATACTCATTGTGCAAGGTTGCCGTGCTCGATAAGCACGATGATGATAGGCTATTAACGGCTAGCTAAATAAAGCATGCCTCAAATTGTCCTACTTACAAGCGGTCCTGACTCTGGCGGAATCAGCCTATATCGCACTATTGGAGCCTACAAGCTGGCTCGCCAGTGCCGTAAGAATGGCTATACTGCACAGGTCATTGACCACATAAACTATTTCAATGAAGAAGAGCTGATCAAGCTCCTAGACAAGTTTGTCAGCAATGAAACCTTGGTGCTGGGTCTAAGCACTACCTTTACCCTTGACTGGCCTTATAAAACCATGCCAGACAAGCTGATCAACAGCCTTAACCATATAAAAAATCGTTTTCCAAATTTAAAATTGGTTTATGGCGGCTATGGTCTTGCCTGTGTAGACAATCCCACTACTCCGTTGGCTTGGGGAGTAATCAAAGAATACGGCGAAGATACATTCTTAGATCTGGTAAATTTCCTCGCCGGAAAAGCACCAGAGCCAAAGTATTCGCTGATGTTTAACAGAGAAGGCGACCCTGTTCGTTCCTATCAAACCAGTAGAGATCGTTTTGACATTGTCAATGACGACTTTAAATGGGACCACAATGATGCTATCCTTCCAGGCGAAGCATTACCTATCGAAATAAGTCGGGGTTGTATTTTCAAGTGCAAGTTTTGTAATCACTTGTTGCTGGGTCGCGGTAAGCTAGATTATCTTCGAGACATGGAACTAGTCAAAGAAGAAATGATCTACAACTATGAAAATTGGGGTACTACCAGATACTATATTATCTGTGATACCTTTAACGACACTGAAGTCAAGATGCAAGCATGGCACAGTATGGTAACTAGTCTGCCATTCAAGATTGAATATACCGCTTATATCAGAGCTGACCTACTGCATAGATTTCCAGATGTTCCGCACATGCTTCGTGAGTCTGGACTAATTTCTTGCTTCCATGGTATTGAAAGTCTTGGCCCTGGATCACAAGCTGTGGGCAAAGGATGGAGTTATAACTCGGGTCGAGAATACTTGCCAGAACTATACAACAATATTTGGAAAAAGGAAGTGTTTCAAACCTTGGCCTTTATTGTTGGTTTGCCAGGTGATACCAAAGAAGAAGCCATGAGTTGGGTTAAATGGTTTGCTGACAATGATATGTACAACATGAGTCCGCACATTCTAGGATTACACAATCCCACTGGCAGCTCAGGAACACATCTCAGTGAATTTGATCGTAATGCAACAAAGTATGGTTATACTTTTCCTGCCCGCCATTCGGATCTGTGGCATCATCCAGATTGGGGACACAAAAGAGACGCTGTTAGCTTTCTCAACAACGAGCTATTACCTGCACTGAACCCACACAATGCTAGACATGGTTCTTGGCAAATAGTGCAATTGCTACAGTTGGGAGTTCCAAAGTGGCGCTTTGAAAAACAGCACAAACATTCTTTTGTTAAAGCCGAGTTAGAAAATGCTATCAAAGAACGCTGTGCCAGTTATTTCAATATGCTGATGAATTTTTAAGCAGCTTGCCATGAGTCAGGTTGTTTTATTAACAAGTGGTCCAAAAGAACTAGGCACAGCAAAAAAAGCACCATTTACAGGATGGTATCGCACAATTGGTGCTTATAAGATTGCTCATCAGTGTCGTAAAAACGGCTATACTGCACAGGTTATTGACCATGTTGGTTACCTCAGTGAGCAAGAATTAATTCAACTCTTGGATAAATTTGTTACCAATGACACTTTAATCCTAGGCCTCAGCACAACATTTGCTGTAGAATGGCCCTACAGAGAAATGTCTTTAATGTTAGCAAAGTGTCTAGCTTACATTAAAAATAAATTTCCAAACCTAAAACTAGTGTATGGAGGCTACGGGCTTGAATGTATTAAAAGTCCACGCACACCTGAACCCTGGGCTATCATTGTAGAATACGGTGAAGATATATTCATTGAAATATTAAATCATTTGGCTCGAGGTGCAGAAAGCCCGCGTTACAAGCTAATTTTTAGTGGCAATGGTAATACTATACGCTCTTATCAATCCAGTAGAGATCGATATAATATTGTCAATGACGATTTTCGTTGGCACCCAAGTGATAATATTCTTCCTGGCGAAGTGTTGCCTATTGAAATAAGTCGAGGTTGTATTTTCAAATGCAAGTTTTGTAATCACTTGTTGCTGGGTCGAGGTAAACTAGACTATCTTCGAGACATGCAACAAATTCGCGATGAAATGATCTACAACTATGAAAATTGGGGAACAACTCGCTATTACATAATCTGCGACACTTTCAATGACACCGAAGTTAAAATGCAGGCCTGGCACAGCATGGTAACCAGTTTGCCATTTAAAATTGAATATACTGCGTATCTCAGAGCTGACCTATTACATAGATTCCCTGATGTACCATACATGCTCAAAGAATCAGGCTTGATTGCTTGTTTTAATGGAATAGAAAGCTTTGGGCCCGGTGCATTGGCAGTGGGCAAAGGTTGGAGTCATAAATCTGGACGAGAGTACCTACCAGAGCTGTACAACAACATTTGGAAAAAAGAAGTACATCACTCAATGTCATTTATTGTTGGTTTGCCAGGCGACACCAAGCAAACAGCCATTGACACAGTAGCTTGGTTCATTGACAACAAGATGTGTAACATACTATTTCACGTGCTAGGTCTGCATAATCCCAATACCAGATCTTCAACAAACTACAGCGAGTTTGATTTAAATGCTGTGGATTATGGATATACCTTTCCTTTTAACAACGATCAATGGCATCATCCAGACTGGGGAACACAACGCGAAACCAGTCATTTTTTACAAAAACAAGTTTTACCCTTGCTAGAAAACCATAACGCATCACTGAGCTCATGGGTAATAATGCAAGCCTTGCAGTTAGGTGTAACAGATTGGAAAACAACAAACATAGTTCAACTTGAAAATGCAAGAAAACATCAAATGGATCAATACCTGGCTAAATTAATGCGGTCTTGACACAGAAAGAAAAATAACTTATAATATAAACTCTATATTGGAGAAAAACATGCCTTGGATTGAAAATGTAGCAGCCGCTGATATCCCCACTAAGTTTCACCATGACGCTGGCGAAAATAGCATGTTGATCAGCATCGTTGATCCAGCAAGCTGGCGGCCCATTCCTGCTCACCAGTTCAAAGAGATTCATAATTTTGAATTCCTCGATGTGGAAGAAAATGATGAAGTGTTAGACGAAGCCATGCGCTGTAGTCAGGAACAGGCCAATGAGCTTGTGCGCCTGTTACAGCATGCCTTGGATAATCGCATGAATGTGGTGGTACATTGTTTTGCAGGAATTTGCCGCAGTGGTGCAGTTTGCGAAGTGGGAGTCATGATGGGATTCAATGACACTGAGCGTTTTAGACAACCAAACCTTTTAGTTAAAAAGCGCATGATGAAGGCGCTGGGATGGACATATGAATAAGCTTTTCAGCGTTGACTTTGGCAAGTCGGCTGACCGTGCTGGCAACCTTTTGGTCACAGTTTTTCACAAGTTGGCATTGTTTACCATTGGTGCGGCCACAGTATGGGCCGCAGGCTGGACCTTTATTGAATTGTTCACCAAACATCATGCTACTGTGGCAGATCTGCTACTGATGTTTATCTATCTAGAAATTGGTGCCATGGTTGGCATTTATTTTAAGACCAACCATATGCCAGTTCGCTTTCTTTTGTATATTGCCATTACAGCACTAACTCGTCATATGGTTGATATCATGAGTCATAGTCCAATTAAGATTGATGAAATGTTGGCAGTAGCTGGTTCTACTTTGGTGATTTCTATCAGTGTGCTCATTGTACGCTTTACCAGTGCAAGATTTCCCAGTGATAAAAAAGATGATGTGGTATGATGGAAAATATTTTTAATTGGGTAAGATATAGTGGAATATGGGTTACATTAATCCTTAATCCTTTTCATTGGCGTGTTGCATTTAATAAAAACCCCTACGACACTGAATGGCCAGCGCCAGATCGAACAGAAATACAGGTGCAGATTTTCATGCTATCAATAAGGTTGGTAACTGACACAGGGCGTTGGTAAGTACCAACATGAACAAGTTTGGCATTGACAGCAACGGTAAATTTTATGTTGAAATAATTCCCTGCTCCAGACCCATTGGGAACGTTAGGCAGGAAATGGAAGCGGCATGTACAAATTTAGCCAGCCAGGGTGATATAATGATTCATCTCAGTGGCGGACTTGACAGTCAAGTCTTGGTACACACTTTTCATACACTGGGATTACCATATCAAGCAGCATTTTTATATCACCCGGGTGTAAATGAAAAAGAATTTGCACAAGTGCAGGTATTAGAGAAAAAATATGGATTCAAGTGTGTTACGATTACCATGGATCCTGCTCAGCATCGTGAGTGGGCAGAGCAACAAGCACTGAACACTAAAATACCACCAGAACACTGGTTGATGTATAAGTTCACTGAGCAGTTGCCTAACGATGTTGATATTTTACAGGGCATAGACAGTCCTGATTTGGTTTTTAGATCCAATGGCAGTTGCTACTGTCTTGAAGCTTGGAACACCATTGCTCTTGCTAGAATCAGAGCTCTTGAGCAGCTGGATAGAAAAGGTCGCATAGTAACCATTGACCGCCGGGCACCCTTTAGCGAGTTTGCACTGGCATATTTGTCAGACCCTATTGTTGACGCTTATATACATACTATTACATATACATTTGGCAACGGGCTGGTTGAAAAATCCTCAGGAAAGCCAGTGCCCATGCCCTTTAATTGGGAATATTTTGTCAAGCCTTTGATATTTGGTACACACTGGAAAAATGAACTGGAATATTTCCCCAAATACTCAAGTCAGACTCAAATTGACTGGTTGGCTAGTCCTGCCAATCCAGCACTTAGGCATAACTACTCGGCACAACGAGTTTTTATTGAAAGAAATCAACTGATTGCTCATTTACAACAATGGGGATCAACAAAAATATTGCGCCAGGAAGAATATGACGGAACTATCGAGAATACACAACCCTTACATCAATCGTAAACTAGGCTATTACCTAGTGGGACACAGAGAATTTGATTCAAAAATTCAAGCTTGTTTTTTTGCACTGGAAATTGGCAAGCCTGTGCAATGGGTTTTTAACAACGAAGAATTCAGTAAATGGGACTGGAAAACAGAGCCTCAAGAAACACTGGATCAAATTTACGATCGTAGAGCACGGCAGCTAAGAGAACGATATGATTATATTGTATTGAGTTACAGCGGTGGGTCAGACAGTCACAATGTGCTGATGAGTTTTTATCGTCAAGGGCTGCACATTGACGAAATTATTACCAACACAATGACCAAGGCCAGCAAGCAGGCCATGACTGTTGACTTGAATAACACTGATGCTTACAATGCACCCGAAGCAGAACACCAACTCCAGACAATTGCACGACTTAAAGAAATTGCAACCTGGATGCCAAAAACAAAAATAACAATCACAGATTGCAGTGATGCTTTATTTGAGGAACTAGAAAATGCTGGAGATGCCAGCTGGGTATTAACCAAACGCGAAGGCCTAAATCCCGCAGGTATGACACGATTTAATTTCCTGCATTTTTCAGAAGTTCGCAAACAATTTGATAAAGATAAAAAAATTGCTGTTGTAGTTGGTATTGAAAAGCCTCGCACACACATTCATCGTGGTGAATTATACATGGCCTTTGCTGATCGTAGCGCCAATATGATCACTGTCAACGAACATCTAAGAGAATATCCCAACAGTACTGTGGAATTTTTCTACTGGACGCCGGATATGCCCGAATTATTGATCAAGCAAGGACATGCAATTAAGCGTTGGCTTGAGGCTTTTCCTGAAAATCAAGAACTTTGGAATGTCAGAGCAGTGACCAATAAAATGTATCGTTTGGTGCATGACAAAATGCTCAGAACCATTTTGTACACAACCTGGAATCCAGAATGGTATCAAGCAAAAAAAGCCGTCTACGACTGGTACAGTGAATTTGATGGCTGGTTTATTGATCTTTACAAAGACACTCGCGCAGGGCAGGTCTGGCTTGAAGGTATTAATTATGTAAAAGAAAACCTTAAACCTTTTTTAAAGTCTTCACAATTAGAAATAATTAATAATCAACCTGTGGAATTTGTTGATGGGCTACAGGTAGTTAGCCACACATATAATCTGGGCCCAATAAAAAATCTAAAAACTGACCTGCTGTGGATTCGTTAACAGTAGCCCTGCTTTTCCAGACGATTGATTAATTCTTGCCAGCTGATCTGTTCAGCAAGTTCAGTGGTAATCAATATTCTGGGCACTGAGCAATCTCCTGCCCAGGGTCTATGTGCCAATTCTGTTCTATTCCAGCAAGCACCAGGATCTGTTACGGTGTATTCCGGATTATCACCCCAGTCTGGAATGGTTGATCCATAGCTGTAGGCTGTGCGTTCTTGACCGTTGCGTAATTCAGTAAATTCTCGAATATAAATTTTATCGCTGTCTACGCCGTCGTTCCACCAGCTGATGCTGGCAGGACTGCGCCCTTGTACAGGAATGTTAAATCTGGCTATCATGGGCACTCCTCGCACATAAGCATCAATGTGAGCTGTACGAGTAGCATTGTGCGGGTGTCCGATAAAACAAGCAAAGCGCCGTACTTTTATACCAAGTTCATCAAAATGGGCTAGTACAGCATCACGCTGAGGCCAGTTATTAAAAAATGACTGCGGAATGTCAACTCGATCAAATGCGCCTTTGATAATGCCTAATGCAGGATATAATTTTGGGGCAATATTTTCCATGACCCATTGGCAATCCAAATCACTGGGATCTAGCCTGGGTATAGGAATGTGATATTTTTTATTCATCAAGTGTATTTAATTGGCCAATTTGCCACAGTTTTGACAGCTAACTAACAGTATCATGAAAATAAAATTATTGGCATTATTTTTTGGTTTGTTTGCGACCACAGCATGTTGGTCGCAGCCTGCTGAATTTACGGTTCATCACGCACCAGGCGGACCCAGTGACATAGTAACTAGACATTTAAATCAGGCCATGAACAATGAATTTGTTGTGGTTAATAGACCCGGTGCTCAGGGCCGCATTGCAACCAAGCACCTATTAGAAGCAAAAACAGTCATGGTTGCTACCATGGGGCAGATCTATGTAAACAATGTTTTAATGTTTGGCAAAGATTTAGAATATAATCCGGACCAAGACCTAGAATTAATTGGCGTAGTGGGTTCCATGCCCAGTGTGCTAGTTTGCAATAAGAAAAAGAACATAAGATCAATCGCAGATATTGCACCAAATATGCGATTAAATTTTGGTGTTGCAGGCTATGGCAGCAGTGAACATCTTGCCACTGAAGCCTTGGTTAAAAGACTAGGGTTACAGAATCATGTGATTGTTCCATATAGCCGCGGTGGCGCCACAGCAGTCAATGACATGTTAGGCGGTAATCTAGACTGCATGTTTGCCAACTATCCAACGGTAAGAGGCTTCGTTGAGCACCCTGAATTAACCTTTATCATGTCCAGTCATTCCAATCTCGATGGAATACGCTTGCCAACTTGGCTTCAAGTGTTCAAGGAACGGTTTCCTTTTGACAGCTATCTAGGAGTTGTTGTAGCCAAGTCTGCTGAGCCTGGTATTAAAAACAAATACACACAAGCATTGTCAGCGGCATTTGACAACCCAGAGCTGCGAGAAAAATTAAAGAAGTCTGGTTTATTTGTGGTAGCAAGTACAAGCCGTGCCGATTTGCAGGCAACTCTTGAAAATAATAATCGCATTAGAAATTTTGTTATCAATAATAACATTAGATTGTTAAATTAGGAATCACTCAGTGAATAAAATAGGAAGTCAAACAGATAGTCAAGGTAGAAACCTGGACATTTATCACGCAAACAGCCTTTCCTTATGCCCAGCTCTAAGTCTTTTTCTAAAAGTCTACGCAGAGATATTGGATCAGGGTTTCGCTAATCCAAATGTGGCTTGGCGTAACAAGAGCAGCATGGTGTGGGCCCAGCTTGGTGACAAGGTAGTTGGTGGTATATGCTATGAATACGAGCCTGAAACACGCATGGGTTGGATTGTGCTGAGCTTCACAGATCCCGAATACCGCGGCAGCGGTATCAATGGAATCTTACATGAATTTTTTGAAAGCGAAGTTAAAAAGATTGGCGGCGCAAGAATTGCCAGCTTGATTCATGTTGACAATGCCAGCAGAATTCGTTCAGCTGAAAAAGTTGGTCTGTTGCCACAATTTTATCGCACACTTAAAATACTTGATTAACGGCCTAGGCTTTGATCTAGCAGTTTTTCAAAGCCTATCCAGTCCCAACTAGGTACCATAAACATTAATATTTTGGTATAGTTGGGATTTTTCTTGGCAGCGTGACAAAACTCATAGTTATTAAAAACAAAGGTGTTGCTGCCAGTTTTATTGGTAGTATCAACAAATATAGCATCATCAGTAACACCTTGATTACCGTTATCAGGATTAATTCTTTCGTACCCCCAACCTTTTTTATCAGTGGGCTTTGGTGCTAGCCAAAAGGTTGGTTCTGGGTTTTCATCATCCAGCATAATCCTCAATGAGGTTGGAACACCACTGTGTTGTTCTTCAATGTCGCGGTGCAGTCCAATAGGATATTGATTTTCCCAACATCTTATTTTGTCAATTTTGACAATGGGCAAATATGTGCGAAGCTGTTCAAATAATTTAGGAAACTCTTTTTCACCGTCGATGATCACATGATTCATAGTATGATCTGCGGTAGGTGTTAGAAAGAAACCTCGCCAGTTACTGCCTTGGTCAGTGTACTCGTTACGGAACCAGGGGTCGCTGACAGCTTTTGCTGCCGCTTCTTCTGGATCAAATGGATATCCGGCAGTTTTTTTAAGTCTACGAACATACTGCGCTCGTTCGTGAAACATGTCTACAAAATGCTCGTCTGGTACGATTCTTGGTATATCTAAAAACACATAAGGAATTCCCATATATTTTTTAGACAGATGTTCAGGACATGAATTATAATTTACCATAATCATATTTATAGGACTGGACTAGCTGATAATTGACAATATATACACAGTTAGTTAAAATAAGCTATAAATATGTCTGTTCCCAAAGCTTATGAAAGTTTGGGCTCACACTCGCTTAATCAAAGGAGAACTAAGCATGAAGACCGTTGGTGATAAACTCGCCCCATTCGCCGTTACTGGCGTTAACCCAGGTAAGGATGATTTCTTTACCATTACAGATGAATCATTTGAAGGCAAGTGGAAAGTAATTGTTTACTATCCAAAAGACTTTACATTCGTTTGTCCTACAGAAATCGTAGCCTACGACAAGTTGGCACAGGATTTTGCTGACCGTGACGCAGTATTGCTCACAGGTTCAACAGACAACGAATTCTGCAAGCTGGCATGGCAAGCCGCGCATGAAGATCTCAAGAAGATCAAGCACATTCAATTTGCTGATACTGCCCGCGATGAGCGTAGCCTAATTGATCAGCTGGGTGTATTCTATGCACCTGCAGGTGCCGCACTTCGCGCAACATTCATTGTTGACCCGGACAATGTGATTCAGCATGTCACAGTCAATAACCTCAATGTAGGCCGTAGCCCAGAAGAAACCTTGCGTGTTCTTGATGCGCTACAAACTGGCGAACTTTGCCCTTGCAACCGCACCATTGGTGGTGAAACTCTATAATGCTTGAAACTATATGCGACACACTGGTTGAAGCATATAGACGCAACTGGATTACCAGTCGTGATGGCAATGTATCAATTCGCCATCACGACCGTGACCATTTTTACATCACGCCCAGTGGCGTTCGTAAGCAGACACTACAGCCCGACCAGTTTAAGAAGATTCGGATAACAGAACGCTTTTGGCATGAAATGTCCTACACTGATATTAGTGCAAATCTAAAGCCCAGCGGTGAGATTCCCTTACACTTTGGATTACAAAGAGCAATGGGTCAGCACAGCACAGATGTTAGAGTTGTAGTTCATTTACACCCTACATACTGTGTTGCGGCCATGCACCGCGGCATTGAGTTAAGCACTCTTGCTGACAGCTTCCCAGAACTTAGTCGCTATACCAAGGTTGCACCTAATGTAGGTGATGTAGCACCCATCAGCCAAGAACTGGCTGATCAATGCCATCATAATTTGCAGTTGGATAACCATGGCAACATTGCTTATGACATTGTGGGTATCAAAGGTCATGGAGTTGTTGCTATAGACACAAGCCCATGGAGGGCTTTTGAACATATTGAACGATTGGAACACATTTGCCAAATCGTTTTATCATCAGGAAAATATTAAAATGACACAATGGGTAGATCAACTTAAAGAAACCATCCCGGACTATGCCAAAGATACCCGGCTCAACCTTGATGCTGTAGTAAAGCGCAGTACACTGGCACCAGAGGTAGCAGAGTCAGTGGCTCTGGCTGCGGCATTTGCTACAGGCAATGCTAAATTTTGGACTTGGTTACACGCACAAATTACCGACCGCAAGGAAGCAGATGCTGCTTTAACAGCAGCCAGTATCATGGCCATGAACAATGTTTGGTATCCCTATGTGGAAATGGCCGACGACGAAAACTTAAAAGGTTTGCCAGCACAGCTTCGTATGAATGCCATTGCCACACATGGCGGAACCACTGCTGACCGCTTTGAAGCCTACGCATTGTCTGCTTCTATTGTGGGCAAGTGCCATTTCTGTGTTAAGGCACACTACGAAACCTTAAAGAAAGCAGGTTACTCTGTGGAACAGCTACGCGACATTGGTCGTATTGCTGCGGTAATCACTGCGGTATCTAGAGTCTTGCAAAACTAAGGAGCAGTTGTGCTGGAATGTTTAATTATTGGTGATAGTATTGCCGTGGGTACGGCCACAGCACGACCCGAGTGCGTAAGTTATAGTCGTGGTGGTTGGAATTCATGGCAATGGAATAGAGATTATTTGAGTTCAGCTAGCGGCAAACCAGCTCGTACTGTGATTATTAGCCTAGGTGCTAATGATCACAAGGGTGTTAAAACTGAAGCAGAACTTCGCAAAATGCGTGAAGCAATCAAGGGAGATCGTGTGTTTTGGATTGATCCGGGGCAGGATCGTAAACCGATACCACATGATGCCATTGTTCGCATTGCAAAAGAATATGGGGATGTTATCATCCCCAGACCCCGAGATCATATGAGCAGCGATGGCATTCATCCCACTGGCCGAGGCTATCGGGTGATTGCCGAGCAGACAAAATAATTATTTGCTTCCGGTCGCTACCGGAATACTGCGGTCAAGACTTACCAGCTTTTGTGGTTCTAGTTTTCGCTTACCTTGCAGTATTTCGGTAGCTCGCTGTAGTCCACGTGCAACAACATCTAGACCGTCCTCGTCTGCTTGATACTTGATACCAATGCCACCGGCAGCTTCCCACTTGGTAATGTTGCTGCCTCGGTCGTCAATGAGGATGTTAGGTGTGCCGTTGGACTGTACTGCGTGTTTTTCTTTTCTAGATTCAATTAGCACACGCTCTGGCTGCGGACTAAGGTGTTCCTTGATCCAGCGCATTTTTTGACGGCCCGAGTTTTCATGGTCGCCACGCAACGGGCTAGAGCAAATGCTGTAACCTCCAAATAGATCAACAACCATGTTGACCAACTGATCAGCTGTATCAAACTTGGGTAGGCGATAAAAGAAATCTGTGCCCACCATCTTGTTCAAGGTAGGATCTGTTTTGGCAGGCGGAATATCTCTGTAACTGCTACCGCGAGGTAGGCCAGCCAGCACAGCATATTCTGCAAAGAAATCTGCTAGTACCCCGTCCATGTCCAAGAAAACTTCAGTTGAAGTTTTTTGATTTTCAAGATCTTTAATTTTCATCCTGTATTTATCCGGGCTAAATAAAAATCGTTATGTGCATATTTAACTAGAAAGGTATTATAACATGTTAAGAAAATTATTGCTAGTGGTATTTGTTGGATTGTCAATGGTCACCATGTCCGTTTATTCCAAAGAAACTACCAAGTTTATTGTAGGATATGGACCAGGAGGCACTGACAATATTATTCGTACATTAGCACTGGACGCAGAAAATGCAACGGCTGGACAGCAAAAGATCATTGTTGAAAATCGCCCTGGTGCCAATGGATCTATTGCGCTGAGAGGCTATTTTTCATCTGCTGAAAAAGAACGATCCTTTCTAGGAGTTTCAGGTGGGCAAGTGTTATTTGAGCCATTGGTTAATCCTGAAAATAATTGGATAAGCCAGCTTAAAATGATTGGCCCGGTGCTTACATCACCATTGGCCATTGCTGTTGCACCCAATGGAAAAATCAAGCATATTGGTGATTTATTTGATAAAAGTATTCCTAGAATGCGTATCAACATTGGCACAGCTGGTGAATCGCACCAGATGCTGGTAAGTTTGATTGCAAAAGCCAGTCATCACGATGTTGTTGGAGTGAGATTTCGAGGTAGTGCTGAAAGCTATACTGCATTAATAGGCGGGCATATTGATTTAATGTCTGACGCCTACGGGTTTTTTAAACAACGCCCAGAAATCAATGTATTAACCCTTGCACAAGCCGAATCAATGGACAAGATTCCCAGTCTGCATAAATATGTTTTAGATGCAACACTGGTAAACTTTTTTGGTATAGCAGTGGGCGCAGATCGGACGGATATTAAGGAGATTGAAGCCGCGCTTTATCTAGGTTTCTCACAAAATAATCGTAAGGAATACTGGGAAAAGCTAGGTTACGCAATTGATTTTAATAGAAAGTCAGATTACATTTCTAGAGAAGTGTTGCCAGCATTTAATCGGTGGTCTCGAGACCTAAAAAAATAAAGTTATAACTTAAAAAGGACTTTACAACATGAAAAAAATCACTTGGGTGATTGCTCACGATCCAGCTTATCTTTTCCTAAGAGCTGCTGAATTTTTCAAGTCTGAACTTGAAAAGCGTGTTCCTGGGCAAATTGAAATTGAAGTATTAACTGATCGTGAATACAGCGACCGTTACAACGGCGGTGTAGCTGTTACAAAGCGTGATGTATTAGATCTAATGGAAGCAGGTAAGGTACAAGTTAGCCAGCTATACACAACATGGTTAGCTGACAGATATAGCCGTAACCTCAACGTTATCGATCTACCATTCTTGTTCAAGGACCATGATCATGCCAGCCGCGTGTTCAATGGTGAAATTGGTCAAGAACTTCTGAATCGCATTGAAACAGAAGGTGGTAACAAGGTTAAGGCTTTGGCCTTTACTTACAGTGGTGGTTACAGAACTATCCCTGCTAATAAAGAGCTAAACAGCGTAGAAGACTTTGTTGGTTTGAATTTCCGCGTAAGCAGCGGTCCAGTTATCAAGGACACATTTGAAGCCCTTGGTGCTAACACAGTTTTCTTCCCAGTTGAAGAGCTAACTGATCGTGCCATGAACGGTGAAGTAGAAGCCGGTGAATGCACATATACTCGTTACTATCCATTGAACCAAGATAAGGCTCTGCCTATCATTGCTGACATGGAGCACAACATTTCTTGCACAAGCATTATTGTTAACAAAGAGTTCTGGAACAGTCTAACTACAGAACAGCAGGAAGCCATGCAGGCTGCTGCCATCCACAGCGCCAAGATTGAGCGTGTTGAAAGTGTTAACGATGCCGTTCGCGTTGAAGCCGAGTGCAGAGCAAATGGCGTCAAGGTTATCAAGTGGTCCGACGAAGAAGTTGCCAAGTTCAAAGAGAAGACAGCTCATCTGTATGACAAGTACAGAGACTTCTTCCCAGATGATCTTGTTAACAGAATCCAAAAGGCCTAATTGGTCCTAGTATTAAGAACAGCCATTGGAAACAATGGCTGTTTTTTTGTGGTTGACAACAGGCAAAAAGGTGCTATACTAAAGACTCACCCAGCGGAAAGGAGCACAAAATGCCCAGAATTGCAAAACCCACCGTCCAGGCTTTCAGGGTTGAGCTTACCGAGTATGAAAGAGGTTGGGGTTCAAAGCCCTGGGATACTGTGTATTTTGACAACGAAGCAGAGGCTCGTCAGTACGCAATTGATTATAATAATAAACACAATAACTTACCTTCTGCACCAGATTGGTATGTAAGGGCAGATTATGCAGGACCAGTAAGATAAAAGAGGTTGACACGCTGACTTCTTTGTGCTATAGTATTTCTTTTGAAGGATTCTCATGTTAACACTTAAACAAAGAGCCGCCCTCGAAGTGGTAAAAGTAATGGCCCTGGCAGTGACCATTGGTGTTGGAACAGGCATCTTGCTTAATACTGTTCCGCTGATAATCATTGGCATTGGTGCGTGTACCCTCATGATTGCCTATGGCATTAAGATGGTATATGAGATGAAGCTTTCACAGCTGGAAGCCGAAGAAAAGCTAAAAAATTAAATTTTTCGCCGAAAAGTCAAACAGAGGTTGACACAGAGGCTAAGTAAGTATACAATGATTACTATGATGACTCAACTGATATCAAGATCGCAAAAGTGGTGCTCAAAACAGAGCATGTCTTTCTGTGACTCCATGAGACTCAGCTATTTTAGCCGTCATATTCTAGGAGTCCATCCAGGATAAAGTAATCTACCTACATACTTTACACCCTGGATGTCACAAAAGACTCCAGGGTTTTTTTATGAGTGTAATGGGTAACGAGGACCCGGCCAGCACTTTAAAATAGGCGAACGGGCGGACTGCCGGATGAAACTGTGGCGAGAACACAGGAGTATAAATGGCAGTACTTTTGGTCTACATAAGTAAGTGTATGACTTCAACTTTTTGTGCGGCAATACATCATCATATAAATCTAACACCAAACGGGTACATAGAACCTTGTTGTGTTTGGACAAAGGATGATTTGGATCAAGAATTTAAATTTACTCAATTGGAAGAATATAAAAATTCTGCTCAGTTAAAAAAATTTAAACAGGATCTTGACAGCGGAATAAAATTACCGCAATGCCGCCTTTGTTGGAGACAAGAAGAAATAGGTCAATCTAGTCAGCGCATGATGTACAACAAATGGCTTACCAGAGATGCTTCCAAACTTACCAGTGTGGAATTTAAACTGGGGAATTTATGTGATCTCAAATGCGTCATGTGCAACGGAGAAAATTCAAGTCAGATTTCCACAGAATACAAACTGCACAGGCAAAAATTTGAAAAATTTGATCAAATCATCATGAAGCCTGGTTATTCAAACATTTTTATCAAGTCTCAAAACACAAGTGACTTTAATTGGCCCGAATCCGAAGAATTTAAAAGTTTCACAGATCTAATCAAAGACGATCTTAAAGAAATAATTTTAACTGGAGGAGAACCAACAATAATACCCTATGTAACTCGGTTGTTGGCTAACCTTCCAAACCCTGAGAATGTTCGGCTAACCATGATAACCAATGCCAATAGCACTAACACTCGTCTAATAGAAATACTGAAAAACTTTAAACATGTAAATGTTACTGTTAGTCTCGAAGGTGTCAAAGATCATAATGATATGGTTAGATTTAATTCAGACTGGAATTGTGTGGTAGAAAACATACACCGTTACAAAGAATTGCCCAATGTCAGCATAAAGATCAATCATGTTCTTCAAGCATTTAGTGTTACAACATTGATTCCTTTGATTCAATGGACTCAGGCACAAGGGCTTGAGCTAAGGTTTACTCCGTTGTTTTCTCCGTTGCATCTAACGCTAGATTCGGTGCCTGCGGAAAGAATCCAACAGTTTGCCAATGAACTGGAAGAAATAGATAGTCCCACAGCTAAAATCGCATTGGAAGCACTTAAGACTCATGTGTTTGATCCTAGATTGGAAATGATACGCAAGCAACACATTGGTCTATTAGATGAAATACGAAAAACAAAATTATCTTCGTTGATATAAAGTTCTTGACCTAAAATCAGTTTTTGTGTAAAATTAAAAAATGGGGAAGCGGCGAAGTTGGAGAGTCGCGGCAGACTGTAAATCTGTTGCCTTAGGGCTGAGTTGGTTCGAATCCATCCTTCCCCACCATTTAAATGTAATCAAAGTTCAAACAAAGGAAGTGTGGCAGAGTCCGGTTTATTGCAACAGTCTTGAAAACTGTCGACCCGCAAGGGTCCGTGAGTTCGAATCTCACCGCTTCCGCCAAATTTAAATACCCGGTTAGCTCAGTTGGTTAGAGCATCGTCTTGATAAGGCGAGGGTCGCTGGTTCGAGTCCAGCACTGGGTACCAAATATATCTCGGTGGTGTAATGGCAGCATGACGGTCTCCAAAACCGTTCGTGGGGGTTCGAGTCCCTCCCGGGATGCCAATTTTCAGCAAGGGAGGGCTGCCGCGAGGCTCGCTCTTAAACGACCCGTAGAACTCCCGGGCGTCCCTTAGCAACAATCAGTTTCATTGGGCCTCTAGCTCATGCATGGTTAGAGCAGCGGACTCATAATCCGTTGGTGCGCGGTTCGACTCCGCGGGGGCCTACCAAAATATCTAAAATTAATTGGGGATTCGTCTAAGGGTAGGACTACGGATTTTGATTCCGTCAGTGGTGGTTCGAATCCATCATCCCCAGCCAGGTTTTGCCTCTGTAGCTTAATTGGTAAAGAAGCGAGCTTATACCTCGCCAAAGCACAGGCCAGATAAGCCTGAGTGTGCAGGTTCGAGTCCTGCCAGAGGCACCAATTTTGCGTTAGTGTAATGGGAGCACGGGGAAGTCCGAGACACGCAAGTGGAGTAGGCAAGCAAATGCCCTGATGAGGTTCGATTCCTCAGCGCAAATTCAGTTTCGTAAGTGTCAGCAAGTGAAAGTCACCGTTGTGAGTAGCCGGCCAGCCAAAGCAACAGTAAAGTAGTGGGGGGCGCAAAACCCTGGCAAAAAATAGACACACTAGACAAGTAACCCAAGTGGCGTACCGAGTCCCGGCCGGCCTAGTATAATCGGGTGAATGGTGCTTATAACGATGGTAGCACTACTTACGAATCCTTTATGTGGCAGTGACCCGAATGGTTAGGGAGCGGATTGCAAATCCGTTATATGCAGGTTCAAGTCCTGTCTGCCACTCCAAAATTCTAAAAATAATTGTTGACCTTGATAGATAATTCAGCTATGATGCTGAAAGAAGGAGTAACAACAATGGTTGTACACAAGGTAGTTATGGTTATGTTTTTGTACGGTGCAGATGGCAGCGTGGCTTCTGGGGTTGTCCCTTACAAGGACTACGATTCTTGTTGGGCCAGCCTCAAGTATCAAGTAGACTCCACACGCTATATTCACAGCGATCGGGTGTGTATGTCAGCTCAGGTTCTAGACAGGATTTATGTCAAGCCCAAGTCTGGCGGACCAAAGGCAAATTGGACACCTCCCCAGTAATATTGGCAGCATAGCATAATGGTAGTGCAACGGTCTCATACGCCGCGTTGTCGAGGTTCGACTCCTCGTGCTGCTACCAAGTTTATAGACCGGTAACTCAGCGGTTAGAGTATCTGACTTTTAATCAGAGAGTCGTGGGTTCGAATCCCACTCGGTCTACCATATCTTTGCGGACCCTTAACTCAGTTGGTAGAGTAACAGACTTTTAATCTGTGAGTCGTGGGTTCGAGCCCCACAGGGTCCACCAACTTTTTGTTAAATACACTATGATAGTCGAATCTGTGTCGTCAATTGTAGTGGCTGTTCGTGATCGTTGGAAGAAGACAGTGATCAAAGAAGTAACCGATCCAGTTACCAAACACGAATATATTCTCACCGAAACTTATTACTTCAATCGTCAGACGAAGACTGTTCCGGTTGAGTCTGCTGAGAAGACTGGCAATCAAATAGATCTAAGGGCTTAAATTTTGGAGTTTTAAAAATCTCCAAGGGAACAAATTCTCTTTTTGGCGACCCTGAAATTATAGGATCCGGCTTAAATTCTCTACATGGTCCCGACCAGCATGGAGTACTTGGTGGCGCTTTTTTAACCCAATCAATGAATTCAAGTATGCGCTTCTTGCTTGCTTCTTCTCGGTCCATCTAATATTTAATACAATGGTGTCTATAGCCAAGTGGTTAAGGCCCCGGGTTGTGATTCCGGTATTCGTGGGTTCGATTCCCACTAGGCACCCCAATTTATAAGTAGTGAATGCGAAACTGTTTACTGATAACCATGTGCTTGGTTTTAACAGCGTGTTCAAGCTTGCAAAATATTCGACCTTGTCGAGACAACGAACCTGAAATTCGTTGTACCAAGGTTGATATAATGATACCTGTTTTAAAAATTACCTTTTAATGCCAAGATAGCTCATCAGGTAGAGCACCAGACTGAAAATCTGGGTGTGGCTGGTTCGAGTCCAGCTCTTGGTACCAGGATTGCCCTAGTGGTGGAATTGGTAGACACGCCTGACTCAAAATCAGGTTCGAAAGAGTGGGGGTTCGAGTCCCTCCTGGGGCACCAATTAAATGCTACCCCATCCAGTTTTTGCACGGATGGCAAAGGCCAATTCTCGCATACGGCCATACTCGGTACTACCCTCGGAGTGTGGTCCAGATGCTTTGAGTGCATCGTATGCTTTGCGTAGCTCTTCTAAGGTTTTGCCAGCATACTTTCCGCGTTCGCTGGGACTCACGGTTGTCTTTGTATCCCATTTTTCTTCAACAGAAGTTTCGTTTATAATGTCAATGTATTTTCTCAGTAACTGACTACTCATAGCAATCTCCTCTTAAATATTTAAACGCATAAGGAAATGATTAATCATACTTTAGTGGTAGACAATTACGGCCCTTAGCTCAATGGATTAGAGCGTCAGTCTTCGAAACTGGGGGTTGGGGGTTCGAGTCCCTCAGGGCCGGCCATCTTGCTATAGTTCAATGGACAGAACAAGACACTCCTAAGGTTTAGATCCAGGTTCGATTCCTGGTAGCAAGGCCATATTTCTCTGTGGCTTTTTTGCAACAGTAACCGTTGCGACTTGTATGTAAATGTACTATAATATAAGGTCATTTACATACAAGGAGCAACTATGAGAGCTGCCAACTTTGTGCAAAAATACACAGGTACAAGAGGGAAAGGGTTTATACAGCCCTATGACAAAGTAAAAGCTACGGAAAAATGGGTAGAGTATTCGCTAGACATTGTAGATATGAGCCGTATTATAATGACAGCAGACTTCAACACTAAATGGCGTCTAGCCGAGGCTCTAGAAGTTGCGGAACGCAAACGAGCTTACATGTATCGTCACAAAAATTTTAATCTTAAAAGAGCCACTACAATTTTTGAAGCAGTAAAAGATATTCCTAGACTAGAGACAAATAATCGTTGACCTAGAGAGATAACTAGTCTATAATAAGTTTATTGGTGAGGTGCCCGAGAGGCCGAAGGGAGCGGTTTGCTAAACCGTCGTACGCCTAAAAAGCGTACCGTGGGTTCGAATCCCACCCTCAC